>MDTG01222231.1_pt1 | contig 40978 bp, 36 predicted proteins | sample 811421 | NCBI WGS metagenome assembly MDTG01 (sample SAMN05326645, study PRJNA326480) | marine metagenome | isolation source: seawater | place: Pacific Ocean: South East | collected 2011 | reverse complement strand
TAGCCCATCCATTACATATGCTATTAATACAGAAAGACCAAATCCAATAAAAATTGATAAAAAAATACTGAGAAATATTTTGGGACTAGATTGCTCATATGGAGCTACGGGTCTATCTAATATCTGAACAGTTGCCCCCTCTTCTACCTCTTCAATTTTAGCTAATTCAAATTGCTGTTTAAGAGTACTAAAGATTTCTTTTTTTACATCCATTTCCGTTGTTAAACGCTCTTCTTCTAATAGCAATGAAGGGGAATATTGCACTTGTCGATTCTTTTCACGAAATTCCTTAAGATCTTCCTGGGCGCTTTCTAAATCTTTTTTTACATCTTTAATACGATCCTGTATAAATGATCGCTTATCTGAGACTTGATGAGTTTTAAATTGTCTTTGTAATTTATCAGACTCATTAATAATAGCATTTGTTAAATCAACAGCAAAATCTGGCTCAACAGCTCCTACTTCTAAAGTTACTATGGAAGTCAATCTAGCTTTTGATACTTTAATATTATCTCCAAGAATCTCACTCGCCCGTTTAAACCTTTCATCAACATCATATTTATCTAAACGATATTGCCTTGATAGTATATTTTTAAGTGATTGCTTCTGACCATATTTTCTTGTATCAAATTTTTTTTCTAAAATGATTGCGGTCAACTGTCTACTCTTTACAATCTCGGGATAAATATCAGAAAATGACAGATTAGATCCTCCTTGGAAAGGTAGCGATAAACCAAATTGAGAAGCAAAACCTTGTATATTTGAAAGTGAATTATCCTCACCTGTAGGAAGAAGCTTTGCAGTAGTCACATAAACTGGGTGAGCTATAAAAAAGACATATACTATAGCAAATGAGATACTTAATAAAGTTATCGCAATAATTAATTTTATACGCTTTTTGAGTATATAAAGAAAAAGCATTTATTAATTATTCTGGGTGTTAATAATATATATGATAGTAGTTAATGAAGCAGCAATTGAAGCAGTATCCTTAAAGAATGCAGTAACATCAAAAGGTAACTCTTCTCGTTTTTTATGTACAATAATTAATGCGCCCTCTTTGATTCTTGGTGTCCAAAATGAATCTTTTACTTTTACATCACCATTAGGCTGAATGATTGTTATATATTTTTTTCGAGCATTTAAGGTAAATCCTCCAGCAGATTCAATATAGTTTTTTAAACGCTTACGTTTACGGAATTGAACATATCCAGGGCTATATACTTCACCAATGATCTGAACCACACCTGGATAATCCGGAACATGAATACTGTCCCCATCAGCCAAAGAAAAATCAAAATTATCCAAAGCTACTTGCATGGTATCTCTAAAAAGTTGAATCCCATCCTTAAATGCTCTATTTGTATAACCTCCAGAACGATCAATTAAATTTTGAAGAGTCTCTCTAGGTTTTGAAAGAGTATAATATCCAGGAATATTAACCTGGCCAGTAATTTGCACCTGTTTTGGCAAAGTAAAGTTTTTGTTTTTTCTAACAAAAATCATATCCCAATTATGCAGTTCTATATTTTGTGTTTGATTGCCCTGTTTTAATTCTTCAAGATTTATTGGTATAACTTTTGGATAGTTGGATTTAAAATCTCTGCGAATTATATCAGCTCTAGGTGCATAAATAGTTTTATAGAACGTTTTATCATATAAACCACCTGCTATTTTTAACATATCTAAAATATCCATTCCTTCTTCAAATCCATATATACCAGGATTTTTTACCTGGCCATAAATGTAAATGCTTTTATCATAATCAGGTAAAGTAAATGCAATAACATTATTTACATTTTTTGAGGAGAACTCATTACTTTGATTGAATGAAATATATTTTTTTTCAATATTGTTTCCCTCCTTTGAAACATTCTTAAAAGAAACTAATATGTTATTATCTGCATCACTTCTTAACCCTGCAGCATAATTAACTAAATCTAAAATATTATCTTTATCATCTGCTTCATATATTCCTGGCCGCTTAACAGCTCCTATAATTTCAACACGTGATTGCCTAGGCGGAATAAAAACAATATCATTGTCTTGCAATCTTATATCTATATTATCTGATTTACCAGAAAGAAGGAATTTGTAAAAATCGATTTTATAATTATCATTTTCTGATCTTATAATTTGAATATTTCGAAGACTACCTGTTGTATCAATGCCTCCTACTTGTAATAATCCTGTAAGTGCAGTTGAAAAAGGATGGATAGGATGAACACCTGGCGAACTAACTTCACCAACAAAAGTTACATTTATAGATTTTAATTGACCCAAAGAGACATCCATAAATGTACTTGGTCGGGCACCCTTCAATGTTTCGTAAACTTTTTGGAATTGTTTTACTAAATACTTTTCAGCCTCTTCTATTGTCCTTCCAGTTAGACTTAGTTGTCCAACACGTTCAATATATACCAACCCATCACGTCCTATAGTAGCACTTTCTCTTAATTGGGTTTCACCCCAAAGTGAAATAATGATTTCATCGCCAGGCCCTAATGAGTAAGATGATGGAACAGGTAAATTATTCCATATTAATAAAGAATCTTTAGATAAAAAGAAATCATAACCAAAAAACTTTAATCCGATATCTTCAAGATCTTTAAGATCTTCAATATCTTTAAGATCAATTAGCTCCTCAGAAGGAAAATCATCATAATTATTTTGATCTAAATCTTCATTAATAATGGTTTTATTTTGATCATTTAAATACTTTTCATATTGCTTCTTTAAACGATTAAGATCTGAAATAGACTGCCCGCTAATAGAAATAAGTTGAAAAGAATAAATAAATAAAATAAAAATTAGTTTTTTCAAAATAGTATTAGGCTGTTCCATATCTGAATCTGCAAAAAATAATAATTAATTTAAACTTCTATAAAAAATATTTATTTTAAAAAATAAATCAGTTATTTCTTGGGTAATCTTATTTTGTTAGAAAGCATTTTAGTTATATCACGTTCAATACCAAACCATACAACATTACCTATTCGCCACTTATTAGGTATAAAACCAGCGTGTTCTATCCATTCACGTTCAAAAAACATATTTATACGATATTCCCCCCAACTATAACGAAAATCAAATCGGATTTCCATTTTTACCTCTGGTTGACGTGTATAAATAACTCCATGACGTTCATAATTAAACGCAGGAATAAAAGACCATTTATCATTTTGATATCCAAAATAAATAAAAAAATCATCAGAGTCTGATCCGCTATGAGCCGCCCAGCGAAGACCATCATAACTTGAATAATCATATGATGCTCTATTATACCAGTTAGGAGTAGCACGATAGTCCCAAAATTTTCCTAAGATCAAATTTGTATATTCAAAACCTGCTACCAAATTTTCATTTCTGAAAAAACCATACTTTCTCATTCCTAATATATATGCTAATGCATGGTCAGGATGTGTTCGGAGATCACTAAAATTTTGCCGATGATCATTTGTTCCTATTTCTACAAATAATCTTAATTTTGATTCAGGAAAATCTAACATAATAAACCCTGCCATAGTTTGGTCCCAAGGATCATGAGCATCCCATTCTGGCGGATACTCTCTTAGTTTAGTATCAATAAGTAGTTGTTCAAAAACTATAAGGGCAGCATCCAATCTTGTAAAAGGTCTATCGGTAGGAAGACCTCCAGAAAGATAATTTCTACTGAGACCTATGGTTATTAGAGGATTACTATAATATCTTAAAGTACCCACAAGGGCTGTAAAATAAGGATCACCTATAGTTTTATCTAATTTCGAGAATATATAACGTAGATTAATACCTATTTTATTGATGCGCTTTTCATTTACTGTACCTATCATTAAATGTGGAAAACTAGTTGTATTATTAGTCATTGTCAGTGTATTGTGAAGACCTGGACCCCACCACATATTAGCATTAGAGAAACCAAATCCTAATTCCCTAAAATGAAAATATAATTGAGTCTCTCTCAATCCTGCAGATAAATAAGATAATCTATGCTTTGGATTATCATTAAGGTTATAAAACATACCATCTCTACCATTTATAGGTAATGCTTTATTTTGACTAGTAATATAAAATGGCTCAATACTTAGACTAAAATATTTTCCAGTATAAGATAAATTTATACTCGTAAAAAAACCAAAACCTTTAGCTATAAATCTATTTCCCATATTTTCAAAGTTTGGTGCACTACTATTATAATAAAATTCACTACGTGCAATCAATTCTAAATTATAATTATTTATATTTTTTATTAATGGTCTGATTGTTAGGCTTGGTATACTTGTTGAATCAAAAGAAAATTTTTGTTCAACCTTCAATAAATTAAATGGATCCGCATATATAAAATTTTCTCCATAAGATTCATCAAAAATAATAAATATTATTAGCAAATATAAAATTCTAGTCATAAATAAAGAATTTGATAATTAAAGTATAATACTTGTTAAAATTGTTAAAATTGAATTATTTTTTCTAGTTGAAACATTATAGTAAATCTTACTCAAAAAAATACAATATTTGTAGGCTTTTCCACTTAGTATTAATTGTGTATTTAAATTTTCTTTTCAATTTACCTTCAAATATCTTAATAGCTTCTGGAGCATACGATAATGGAACAGCAACTGGTAAAGGAAAATTAAGCTTAGACTTAACTTGGAATCCATTTAATTATTTTCAAGAAGGTCAATCATATATTGTATTAGGGTATGGCATATCAAATAAATTAGATGTCCATGGTTATTACTCTAAACCAGCAAAAGGTTCTAGTAATTATTATATAGGCCTTTACTATCAGTTCTTTGATAATAAATTATTAGATCTTTCATCTGCAATAGGCATTAGAAATTACATACCAAGTTCAACAACTCATCTTTTTGCACCACAACTTTTATATACATTTTACATCTATAAAGATTTTCGTTTAGGCGGAAGTTTAGTTTCAATACGAGAAATAGATAAAAATAAATTAGTAGGAACAACATACGATACAGGACTTATTATACCTTTGATTAATAATAGAAAATCAGCAAGTAAAATCGAATCTATAGATTTTTCAATTGGATTTTTTCGTCCAATTTCTTGGAAACCGAAACGAAAAAAATGGCATCCTACATACAGTATAGATATTAAATTGAAATTTAATAGTAATTAATGTGTCCATGTTCTAAATATAAAAATACCTGTTAATAAAATTATAACGATATCTAAAGTCAAACTTTGATTTAATATATAAAAATTATCATACTCAGGATTTTCACATGGCTCAGAATTTCTATGAGGTGTTATTTGCCAAAGACCTGTTAATCCAGGCTTAACTGACCACCTTTGTTTTTCAAATGATGTATAACCTTGGACTTGAAATGGCATTTCAGGTCTAGGACCAACTAAACTCATTTGTCCCTTTAAAATATTTATGAATTGAGGTAACTCATCTAGGCTAGTTTTACGTAACCATCGACCTATCCTTGTAACTCTATTATCTGCTGCATCAGTTGGGCAATGATCATATTTCTTTGAATCACTATACATTGTTCTAAATTTATATATTTCAAATTCTTTTCCATCTAATCCAATTCTAGTCTGTTTAAATATTAATGATCCTTTAGAATCAAAAAATATAAACATTATAATTATTGGCAATAATGGTATAGAAATAAATAAACCTATTATGGAACCAATAATATCAATTATTCTCTTAGAAATTTGATAAAATGCTGTTGGTTCCTTTAAACCTGTTGATATTAATGGTATACCAGAATATTGTTTTAATTTTGAAGGATTATTGATAAAAGAGTTTATGCTTGGAAGTATATAAATTTTTATAGATTTGTCGATTAATTTGGAATGTATTTGATTTAATTTATCATTAGATATGTTTCTAATAGCAAGAATTACCCTATCTATTTTGTTGTTATTAATAATTGAACTTATATCAGATATTTTACCAATAACTTTATAACCAACTATTTTTTCTCCTTTATCAACTCTGTCATCTATTAACCCAATTATATTAAAGCGATCATGATCTGTCTTATTCAATTGTTCTAAGAAAGTTCTTCCGATTGCACCCGCGCCTACTATAAGAATATTATCTTTTACATTATGATTTTGAATAAAAATACTAGTGATATAATAACGAATAATTGAAGGAATTATTATTATACCTATGATAAATGCAACCCTCGATTCCACTGTAATAAATGAAGGGATTTCTATATTTAAAATAAATAATATAACAATTGAAATTATAACTGTTGTAAATCCAGATCTAATAAGCGCTGTTGTCACTTGCAGTAGAGAAAATTCATCATGGGATTTATACCCTCCATAATTATAAACACTAGTTAAAAATAGTATACATCCACCAAATATTAGTTCCCATCTGACTTGCGTCAATGCATAGGTAAAATAAATTTCATAAAAAAGAAAAGATAAGATAATACATACTGTATATGATAATATATCAGACAGAATATTAATTAACATATTGATTTTGGTCATTATTAATTACTCATCAAAATTAAATTGCACTTAATATCCTAGTAACTTCAATAGCCAGTTTAATATTGTCATTTTTCACTACTTTTGATTTAATCTGCCGCGCGAACTCTACTATTAAATATTCCAATGGGGTAAAATCTTTCATAAAAGTATTTTCAATTAACTTTTTTTTATTATTTTTATCTATAAATAATCTTTTTTTTATATCATCAAATTCAATAATATAATCTTTGCAAATAACCCTCATGTTCCTGGATTTTACATCAAATAAATTACCTATTCTTAAGAAGGCATCTAATTTGTTATCAAAGCCTAAGTGTATTTCAACATTTTGAGGTTTATGTAGATTATCGAATTTACTATTATCTAAAGATTTCAAAATTCTTTTATTTATTTTTTTAGGGTATTTGCCTACTATATCTAGACACATCGCGATGTCATGGCAACCCCAATCCCAAATTGGAGGAGTATCTGATCTAAATGGACCCCATCCTCCCGCAAAAGTTTCAATACGTTTAATCTCATCAATATTTTTAATATGATTTTTCATTTCAATAAATATGGGATTAAAAGTTTGTATAAAATTGACAATTACTTTCGCTTTATTCTTGATAACATAATCATAGAATTTATCTGCTTCATTTTGATCAAGCGAAAGAGGTTTCTCTATTAATACTGATAACTCATTTTTAATAGCAAAAGTAGCAATATCAATATGGGTGTGTGGAGGTGTAGAAATTATTACCCCATCTAAAGTTCTCATCTCACATAAATCATGCCAAGAATCAAATATTTTATAATTATTAGCATAAAGTTTTTTTATCTTATTATTTCGTGTAGAGATAGCAGTTATACTAATCCCAGGTAAACTATTAACCGCGTGCAAATAATTTACACCCCATTTACCAACACCAATTAATCCAAGATTAATTTTACTCTTTTTATTGCTAATAAGTTTTTAATGCCCAATTAAAAAATTTAACCAAACCTTCATCTAATGACACTTTTGGTTGAAAGCTCAATTGTAATTTAGCTTTGCTAATATCAGGACATCTTCTTTGAGGTTCATCAGAAGGATAGCTGTCTGGATGATCAATTATATCATATTTGAAATCTTTTGTCAAAACACCTTCCATTTTTTCTACTAATTCTAACATTGATATCTCAGGAAAAGGATTGCCAATATTATAAGGCTCACCATATATCCCCTTTGCAATTACTTGGAGAAAGCCAGTGATGGCATCAGAAACATAACAAAATGTTCTTGTTTGATTTCCGGTCCCATAGATCTTAAGTCTATTATTATTCTTAATATTAGATGCAAAATTTGGCAATACACGATAATCATTTTTCTGCATTCCCGGACCATAAACATTAAATGGCCTTATAACATTAGTATGAAGCCCAAGGTTAGTATGATAAACATAACACAATGTTTCGCCTAATCTTTTACTTATATCATAACATGATCTTGGGCCTGATATAGATACATTGCCACGATAACTCTCAGGTATTGGTATATATTGCGGATCTGGATCTCCATAAATCTCACTTGAACTAAAAAATGTGAATCTAGCGCCGTGTTCTAAAGACAAGTTTAACATATTTCTTGTACCTAAAGTAGCAACATCAAGTGTCTCCAATGGATGTGCACGATAATAATATGGACTTGCTATCCCTGCTGCATGTATTACGTAATCAAGATTACAATCAAATTTTACTTCTAATGGATTAATTACATCTTCATTAATATAGATTATATTATCATAATTCGCTAGATCATGACCTAATTTTCCAGAAGTTATAAAATTATCAATAATAAATATTTTTGCCGGAGAACTAAATTTATTTTCGTTGAGATAATTAAATATTGTCATGAAATACCTTCCTAAGAATCCTCTACCGCCACTAATCAAAATATTTTTACCTTCAAACAACTTAGCATCTTCCCCCAAATTATCAACAACTGCTATTAAATCTTCTTTTAAACAAAATTCCTTAGACATAATCTATACCACCTTTAAATCTGGCAATGGAACAATAAATTTTCCACCGAGTTTTGAAAATTCTACATTATTTGAAATAATATTTTTTGAAAAATTCCAAGCTAGGATTATAAGAAAATCGGGGGGATCTTCGTAAAGTTTAGAACGATCATATACAGGAATATGAAGACCAGGGGTGAACATTCCCTGCTTCAATGGACTATCATCAATAATATATTTAAGCACTTTAGCACCTAACCCGAAATGATGCATTAAGGATGTTGCTTTTGCGGGAGCCCCATAGCCAGCAACGACCTTTGAATCATCTATAATAGATTTTAAGAGTTTATTTAATTGATCACTTTTAGATTTAATATTTTCAAAGTATTTCTCAAAAGTAATTTGCTTATGTAAACCTATTTTTTTCTCATATGATATTAATTCATCTATCTTTGAAGATATTTTACGAACCCCGTTTTTTCTTTGAGCATAACCACGAATTGATCCACCGTGCGTTGATATTCTTTCAACATCAAAAAGCTCTAAACCATTATTATTAAAAAAACTAATAAGTGGCCTTATTGAATGATATGCCAAATGTTCATGATATGTCATATCAAATAGTGTTTTCTCATAGACATCAACTAAATATGAAACCTCAAATATAAAAACTCCGTCATCTTTTAATAAATTCTTTATATTATTTACTGTCCCAATCAGATCATCAATATGTGCAAATACATTGTTTGCACAAACAATATCTGCAGGTCCTTTTGAATTAATGATCTCACTAACAACTTTTTTGTTTAGATATTTATTCAGGGTTTCGATTCCCCTATCATTTGCCTGTTTGGCAATTTCAATTGCGGGATCAACACCTAAAATGTTCATTCCAAATTTATTAAACTTACTTAATAATGTACCGTCATTACTTCCAATATCTATAACTAAGCTGCTTTTTTGAGAATTCAATCGCTTTATTACACTTTTTGCATAATCTTCAAAATGCGCTATAAAAGAGGGTGAAGTCCCTGATACATAAACATAATCCCTGAATAATATTTCTGGATCTACAACGGTGTTTAATTGCACATGAAAGCAATCATTACATAAAAATAAATCCAATGGATAACAGGTTTGCTTCTTGCTAATATTTGCTTCACTCACAAAAGCATTTGCTGGAGGCGTCGGCTCTAAACTAAAAAGTTTAATAATATTTGAAGATTCGCATAGTCTACAATTATCCCTGAGATAATATTCCATGGTAACTATTTTTATTTAAATCTAATCTAAATCAAGTTAACTCGAACAAGGTCATCTTCGTAAGCCTCGGGACTTCTTGTATCCCCACCAAGGGTTAAAAAGACGCTATCTTCATTGAAATACATAGCATGCTCAAGCATGGCTGGTGTGTAAAAAACTTCCCCAGGTTTAATGCGAATGACTGTTGGCTCACTCGTGTCATCAACATCTCGATAATAATAATCAATTGACCCTGTTATTAAGTAACAATAGTGCCAATCTTCCTTGTGATAATGATTTGCGCGAACCGACCCTTTTTTTGACTCAATCATTACTGCAGACTGGATTTTTGGTTCTTCTAAAGACACTAAACTTTGTATTAACCCCCTATCATCAACGTAAGGTTCATTTAATTTTACAATTGGATCCATCTAATTTTCCCTTCTATTTTATTTAGATTTGAAAGTTAAGAATTCTTATTAGCAATTAACATAAAAGATAATTTGATATTGTAGAATGAATTTTTTCTGAAGCATGACCGTTCCCATAAGGATTATTAGCTTTGGCCATGTTATCGTATTCGACTTGGTTCTTTAACAATAATTCAACCAATGATGTTATTTTAACGATATTTGTACCGACAAGTCGAGCCGTACCCGCATCCACTCCTTCTTGTCTTTCTGTTGTATCACGCATTACTAGTACAGGCTTACCCAAAGAAGGAGCTTCTTCTTGTACACCTCCCGAATCTGTTAAAATAATGTATGCTTTTTTCATTAAATATATAAATGGCACGTAATCTTGTGGTGGAATTAAAAAAATATTTTCTAAGCCATTTAATATTCTACTAACAGGGTCTTGGACATTGGGATTTAGGTGGACTGGGTAAATAACTTGCACATTATTATTTTGGGCAATATTTTTAAGGGCCTTACAAATATTTACAAAACCACTACCAAAGCTTTCTCTTCTATGTCCAGTAACAAGGATAGTTTTTTGATTATTAAAGTTAATATTATACTTTTCTGAAAAATTATCTGCGTATTTAATTGAATCTAACTCAATTTTATTTGATACGGATAATAATGCATCAATAACCGTATTCCCTGCTACTTCTATTAACCCATCATTAATGCCTTCGTTTAAAAGGTTTTGACGTGATTGCTCAGTAGGGGGAAAATGATAGGATGTCATCGATGTTGTCATTCTTCTATTAATTTCTTCAGGGAACGGTGAATAAATATTGTTAGTCCTTAACCCTGCTTCAATATGAGCTACTGGAATTTTTTTATAAAAGGCAGCCAATGCAGTTGCAAAAGTTGTTGTTGTATCTCCCTGCACAAAAACAATATCCGGCTTAATTTTCAATAATAAATCTGAAATACTTATTAAAATTTTACTTGTTAAACTTTCTAGCGTTTGATTTGGTGCCATTAAATCAAAATCATAGTCTGGAACTATTTCAAAAAGAGAGAGCACCTGATCTAACATTTCTCTATGTTGAGCTGTAACTGCTACAATTGTGTCAAAATTGGAGGAATCATTTTTGAAAACATTTATGACTGAAGCCATTTTTATTGCCTCAGGGCGTGTTCCAAATACAAATAATACTTTTTTCATGGTATTAATAAATAATCCTTATAGAGCCTAAAGCTTCAACAGCAAGGACGGAACCATTAAATTTAAATCAACAAAAATAGAAATGGTTATTTATTGCTTTTTTCTAACTGCGCTACTCATACCTACAGGGAAATCCGCAACTTGTTGAATTTTATCCCAATTATTGTTAAACCAGTTAAAATTTGATTTTAGTCCGTCTTCAAAACTTACGATGGGTTTATAATCAATAAGTTCACCTGCTAATTCAATAGATGCTAATAATCGTTTTTTAGTGTCCCATTTCCGAGGTGGATATTGTGTAATTGGTGTTGAATTACCTGTAGCATTATTTACCATAGAAATCATATCTTTAATTTTGGTTTCTTTACCTGATGCAAGATTAAAAGCCTGACCTATAGCCTTTTCATAAAAGGCTGCTTTTAAAAGACCTTGAATTAAATCTAAAACATAAGTGAAATCTCGAGTTTCTTCACCAGTCCCTGTTAAGGGTAGAGATTTCTCTAGCATGGACCAGTAAACAAAATTGGGTATTACATTTCTATACTGACCCGGCACTTCACCTGGGCCAAAGGAGTTAAAAAATCGACAATTAACAGTTTTTAATCCATAATGGTGAAAATAAAAATTTGAGTACATTTCACCTGCCATTTTGTTAATTTGATAGGGTGTGGTTAGGTGCATTGAAATAAAATCTTCTTTAAGTGGCATCTCACCATAAGATCCATAGATGGCACAACCGCTTGAAGCATAAATAAACCTATCCACGCCTGTGAACTGAGATAAGTCCAGTAGTTTGATCATCCCTTGAATATCTACATCTGCTGAACTTTCCGGATAATCTACCGAATTTTGATTTGCAAAAAAAGCAGCTAAATGATAAACGATTGTTGGCTTTTCACGAAATACACGTTTTAAATCAATATCATTTCTGACATCACCATTTACAAACAACATATTAGATAATGGTGGTAAATCAATGGGTTCACTACCCTTGACGGCGCTTAAATTATCCAAAACAATAATCATTCCTTCATCACCAACCAACTTGGAGAGTACAGTTACTAAATTGCTACCAATAGCACCTGCACCACCAGTAACAAGAATGTTTCTTCCTTTAAAATAATCTATTATATCATTAGATAGTTTTAGTTTATTTAAATAGTCATCTACGAGATTAACTCTATATTCAAAATTATTCATCGAACTAATCCTTTATATTTGCTGTTATAGCCGATATTGTCTTTTCATCCAATCGGCTGTTCGTTTAATCCCTTCTTCCGGACCCACAACAGGGTTATGATCTAGGTCTTTTATCGCTTTTGAAAAATCTACAGTTTTAATTATGGTTGTAAACGCTTCTGCTTCTTTGTATTCAACTAAAGAATCGTCTTTCCCAACTACTTTTAATACAATGTCGGAATATTCTTTTATATCTTTCTCCCATTCTACTCGACCTCCAACATTATACACTTCACCGGGAAGAAAATTGTCAACTATATTTGCGAAAGTATTACATGAATCTTCTACATAATCAATAATTCTTTTATGTCCCATAAAAACAGTATAAGGTTTATTATTCAACGCATGATAAATAAACTTAGGAATGAATCCTCTGTATGGTGTGAAATGCTCGTGGGGACCATAACAGTTTAGTGGTCTTACACGTACAATTTCAGACCCAAACATCGCAGTGGAGTTTAAACACATAAGTTCACCTGCCCACTTGGTGATGGCATAATCATTCATTTGATAAGTATCGCTAATTTTGTTATTTACCATTACATCCTCAGTCATGAAACCATCATAATCACCATAGACTTCGCAGGATGAAAAGAAGATTAGCTTAAAACCAAGATTTTCTTGCAGACGTAGTATATTTTTTGTGCCTACATTATTGGTTTGCCAAAGGTTCTCATAGTAGGCTTCTCCATTCCAACGACCATACTCCGCAGCAAGATGGTAAACGAAATTAAATGGGCCTAATTCCTTAATAACATGTTGCAATTGCCTATAATTTCGAACATCACATCTAATATAATCATCCCGCTCTGTATTATACAGATCAGAAGCTATCACTTTATGGCCACGAGATCGTAGTTCATTACAAAGGTTTGTACCTATATTCCCAGCACCACCAGTAACAAGTATATTTTTTTTACTCAAAACTAGTCCTTATTTTATTATTTTTATAGTGTTTAGACAGCTAAATTTAGAAAATTATTATAGAACAGGGCTTTATTATTATATAATAATTTAGATATTCAAATTAAGAGTTCAAGTTTTTAAACTCATCAACATTATTTTTTAACCAGATTACCGTTTGTTCTACCCCATCAAATAATGAAATATTATTTTGTTGTGAAATTAAATTAAATGTTTTTTTAACTGGTAAATTTTCGTTTACAGTAGTTCTAAAATATCTCCCCAAATCGACAGGAAACTTAATATTAAATACTTGTAATAAACTACCAATAGAAGCGAGAAAAAACCATATAATCCTTGGAATTTTCTTGATTTTTTTTCCAGACAAAGCTAAAGAAAAAGCATTCATCCATTCTGATGAGTCAATTTTAGAATCAGTAATATAAAATACCTTTTTACTTATGTCATCTGTATTTAAGTGAAATAAAAATTGATTCATTTGATAACATACATTTTTTACAAATCCATAATGTTTAACTATTTTACTGTATCCAGGATGCATATAATACCTTTTTTTCAAATAGGGCCACATCTCATAAGGATATCCTGGATGCCAGGGCCCCCAAATGTTAGTTGGCCTTAGTATTACCCATTCAAAATTCGGATTAAATGACTTTATAATCCTTTCTGATTCTGCTTTACTCAAACCATATGCCGTATATGGACTGTATTCATCATCAGAATTTGGATATACTCCCGGTCTGCAAACAAATTGGGTTGAAATATGAATAAATCTTTTTACAGTTTTATTCTTATCTGAAGAAAAAATCATATTTCTAGTTCCTGCAACATTTTCAGGAAAATCGTCAATACTTCTTCCATGTAAATTGGCTTTTGCAGCTAAATGAAGTACATGAGTTGGATTAAATGATTGGATTACATCTGATAAATCATCTTTATTAAGTATATCGATACATTTCCAAAATTTTAAATGTTCACTTACTTTAGGTTCGTTAATGTCAATATTTAATATATTTATTGACTTATTGTTCTTTAGAATAAAATCTATGAAATTGGTCCCAATAAATCCTGAACCTCCAGTAATTAATAAATTGTTAATTACTTACACCTTCAAAAATGTGATTGTAATATTTTATTACTTTAGTCAGTGAGAAATCATCAACAAATTCGTTAGTTTTTGGATTAAACTCATATGAACTATCTATAATTCGAATTATTGCATCTTTAAAAGCTTTGATATCTGATGGAGGTACTGTTAAACCCAAATTATATTTTTGTATTAAATCTTTTGCCTCTCCTTTGGCACCCATTAATATGGGCTTATTAGATATTGCATATTCAAAAAGTTTCCCAGGAATACAGATATCCATATATTTATTAGGCAAATAATTAGCTACTAATATATCGGATAAATTCATGAATGCAGGCACATACTCTCTTTTCACTCTACCAATAAATTCTACATTATTTAATTTAAGCTCAGCTGACTTTTCTTTCAAAAATGGTAACATAATACCATCACCAATAAATAAGAACTTATAATTATTATAACCTTCCTCAGATAAGAGTTTCATAACATGTAAAAACACTTCGGGATTTTGGAGTGCTCCTATATTTCCAACAAATGAAATTAGTCTTTTATCAGGATATCCTAATTTAATGGAAACATCATTCTTATACTTTAATAGATTTTGTTTGAAAAATGTATCATCTATCCAATCAGGTATATAACTAAGTTTATCACTTGAAACACCTTTTTTTACTATATTGTCAATCTGACCTCTTGTTATTGGAGAGATTGAATTAGAATTGTCGTAGACCCATTTCTCAATTTTGTATAGAAAATTAATTAATAACTTATTCTTAATCATACCTGCAGAGATTCCAAGATCAGGAAGTATATCTGGAACATCAAAATGATGATATAAATTAAAATATTTATTAGCTAAAGCTGGCGCAATTGCAGAAGGTAAAGGTGCCATAGAAATTACCATATCATATTCATTTTTCTTTTTAATTAGAAAATAAAACGAATTAATTACATACATTAAATATGAAAACATTCTGAAAATCGTATTTTTACCTACATTAAAAATGGTATTTTTTCTTATAACAATAACTTTATTTAAAATTTCATAATTTTTTACTTCAAATCCAGGCATTGATCTAAAATCCCTTGGGAAAGATGTGAAAACTGTTACTGAGTGTCCATCTTTTACAAATTGTTCTGATAACTCTTTTGCTCTTCTGGCACCACCAGTCATTTCAGGAAAGTAATATTGTTGAAATAATAAAATTTTAAGGATAATTTTTTCCTTTATACTAGAAATCTAATTCAAAAGTAATTGATTTCTGGTAATAATTTTGGGAGTTATTATAAAGAGATTTATTATTAATCATTGATAATTATGGATTTAGTTTTTTCACAAGCGTTATCCCATGTATATTTATTTGCCTGTATAAAACCTCTTTTAATAAGTTTATTTTTCATTTTATCATTTAAATAAATTTGTAAAAGCTTATTCTTTAGATCATTAGGGTCCCTAGGGTTAAAATATGCTGCGGCATTTCCACATATTTCAGGTATGGCAGATAATTTTGTTGTTAATACCGGAACACCACATAACATAGCCTCTATATTTGTAAGACCAAACACGTCACAATATGATGGGTAAATATATAAATCTGCATTGGTATAAATTGTTGGTATCAAATTTCTTTCTAAATCCTCAATTATAATAATATTCTCTTTAAAGTATAAATTTCTCAGTAATTTTTTGATTTGAGCAAAATATTGACTATCCAAATTTCTAGAAATTAAAAGTAATTTTCGACTTTCTTTCATTTCAGCTGCAAAACTATTGAACCCGAGGATTAATTCCTCTAAGCAATGATAACGTACTGCGCTAGCAATTGTTAAAAAATAAGTATCTTTTAAAATGTCAATCTTTGGGTTAAAAAAGTTTTTTGAATTTCTCTTTATCAAAAAACTGTCTTTATCTATACCCATATAAACCATTTCTGTTTTATCAAGAATAAAGGGAAATATTTCAACTAATTCATCTTTTGCTATCTGAGAATCAACAATAAGTTTATTACTATATTTAATTGTTAGATTAGTCAGGAATCTTTGTAAGAAAGACTTTATTTTACTGCCCGGCACATCTCTAGGGTACAGCCATGGTAGATTATTGTGAATAACAGAAACACATTTTGTCCTAATTATTTTTAACACAAGCGGCATAATATTCATTGGAGAAAAAACAACATCGATATTATAAAATAAAATTTTTATTGGTAAAATTATCTGCATCCAGAAATACCTAAGAAAAGTCTTAGAATATTTTTTTGAGACTTTGAACAAATGTATATTTTTACCATTGGGGATAGAAAAATAATCGACTAGTTCCTCATTTATAAATACAAAATATTCATTACCATCATCCTTTTCTAAAATACCTTTAATAATGTTTGTATTATAAGTTAGAAATCCCGATCCAAAAGAGGGGCTAGTCATATTACAAGCGATTCGCAATTACTTAACGGTATTATCTTTTAAATATTTTCTATACCATTCAATAGTTAAATCGAGACCTAATTCAAAATCAGTCTTTGGTTCCCATCCGAAAAAATCTTTTACTTTGTCATAATGCATTAGTTGACTTTTTATCTCAGTGAATGGGTTCTCATTTTTTGTAAAAAGTTTTAAAATATCATTATATTCCTTTTTCCGATCTACCTTTAAATATATTGCTTCTATTATATCTCTCACTTTCCTTTCATCACCCGTACCCGCATTAAAAATCTCTCCTCTAATTTTTTTGGGATCCTTACATAAACCTTCAGCAATAATTGCATATAACTCTACAACATCATCCACAAAAAGAAAATCCCTCGTGCTATTACCATCACCTCTAGGTAAAAATTTATCATATCCAAGACAACATCTAATTGCATCAGGGATAAGTGCAGAAAAATTCAATTGCCCAGGCCCATAAATATTTGCAAACCGGGTAATAACAATAGGCATTTCAAATAACTCTGTTGAATAAGTTTGTGTAATTAAATCAGCACAGGCCTTTGATGTATCATATGGATATTTGGGCTTTAGTGGATAATGTTCTCGATATGGCAATTCCTCAATAGGATATTCTCCATAGGCCTTATCAGATGACGCGGTTATTACTGCTAGAAAATTATTTGAAGCTTCTCTAATTGCCTCAAGTAATATATATGTACCACGTACATTTGTTTCCCAAGTTAATAAAGGATATCTCACAGCAACACCAACTTCTACTTGCGCAGCTAAATGAAAACAAATATCAATGCTGTGCTCTTCAAAAAATCCTTTTAATAAATCTTTATCTGTAATTTCTCCATTAATAAGTAAAACATCTTTATCAAGACCAGAATAAAATAAAAATGTTTTTTGATCAGTGTTTCTCTTAAGCCCAAAAACATTAGCCCCACTTTTTATTAATCTTTTTGCAAGGCTTCCTCCTACAAAACCGTTTATTCCCGTAATAAAAACATTTTTATTTTTCCAAAAATTATTTTTCATAATATTTTACCTTAAGTAAAGTTTATTATATTTTTCTCTGCCTGCTTCAATTCAGTTAAACTATTTACTGTTATATGTAATCCATGATGTTTGTAAGAAAACAAACAGCCCTTATCTGCTAAACTAGAAATAAAATCTTTAAAACTATCTAATTTATTTTGGAGGGTATTAATATTAATAATAATATATCCAATATTTATCCAGGCATCCAATTTAGGTTTTTCTCTAAAACGAAATACTAACCCCTTACTATCTATATCTAAAATTCCAAACTGACTTTCTAACTGATAACTAGTAACTGTAATTTTACTATTATTTTTTATATGAAAATTATATAATGCATTAATATCTACATTAGCTAAGGTATCTCCATAACATATAAGACAATCATTAGTTATATATGGAGTGCATTTTTTTAATCTAATCATTATATCTACATCCCCAGAGTCTATTATTTTAATATTTAAATTATTAAAATAATTATCAACATATTCCTCAATTAATTCTGATTTATAACCAGTAGCCAATATAAAATCTGTTATCCCTTGATTTTTTAAATATTTCAATTGATGACCTAATATTGTTTCGCCCCCTATAATAGCTAATGGTTTTGGTATTTTTTTAGTTATAGGTCTTAACCTCTCCCCTTTGCCACCACATAAGATAATAGCCTGTGAAATTTTATTTTTCATTTATTGTTGTTAAAATTCATTTTGATAAATAAGTTTATTAAAACCTCTTTTACCACTATACATTTTAATTAATCCTAAAGATATAAATAAAATTGGCAAAACAGATTTATTTGTCCAAACTGTATAGTGTAACTCTGAAAAAAGTATAATAAAAAGAAATCCTGCAGAGGCAATTAATAGTTCATTAATAATGAAATAGCCTTTTTGATGGTAAGGTAAACAATGTTTGTAAATTCTAATAATTATTTTGATGACACCAAAAACTGAAATAATAAAAAATGGAATTCCTAAACGTGCCATAGTTTCCATAAATCCTATATCACCACCCTTTGGCATTCCAAAACTTCCAGAAAACCCTTCACCAATTAATAAAATTGGTGGAAAGTACATTATTTGATTAATAAAATTATTTAAATAACTATAAATATATCCAAAATATGAAGCTCCACTTTCCGTACCTGTAAAGACTAATTTTATTTGATAGTTAATAAGTTGAAGAATTGTATTAAGTATAGTTTGATTCAATAATGTTATTAATGCAGTAAAAATCATTAATGATAGAAAAAGTAATGTGCCAATCTTTTGAATTATCTTTTTATGAATTTTACCAAATAACAATGAAAAGAATCTAAATTCTGTTAAACTTATCAGAATAATAAAGCCTACAATGGGTGTGAAATTCAATCCAATTATTAGCATTAAACCAAAAAAACTAATAGTTACAAAACGGAAAAACCCTTTCGAACTAGGGATAAGCGCTAAAGCCGAGATTAATCCAAAAATAATCCATATAGATGAGGTTGCATGCCTTTCAAGTAAACCCTGGCTACGATAACCAATTTGTGCTCTTCCACTCGTAAGAACCCCAATCTTACCCATCCGCATTTGAGCGTATTCTTCAGCTTGGAGAGAATATTGAGATATTTTTCCAAAACTAAGTTTCATAATACTATCATATGAAAAAAATGTACCTGAAATAATTCCACAAAGAACTATAGCCATTAAAACTGCTTTAACCTCAGATAAAATTGTAAATCGTGAAAAATACCAAAAGAAAATTACTGGGAATCCATAAATAAATAATGTATTCAAAGCTGAAAAAATTGAAACAAAACCAAAAATAACCTGCCATCCAGAATGAAAGACTATTAATAAAGTAAAAATAAATACACCTAAATCTATACCATTTAAACTCAGTAAACTTAAATTAGAAGGAATTCTTACATTAGATAAAATTATGATAAGAAGAATAATAAAATATGGAATTATTGAAGGAAGTGGACTCATCATTTTTACTTGGAGAGGATAAGCTAGCATTAGTGATAAGATAGTAAGAAACCACAAAAAACATTTTATTTTACTAATAGAAATTGAATTCAAAAAAATAAGGAATTTTTAGTTATTTGAGATCCAGGATTCATAATTAAGTAAATCATTTGCATATCTCCAATCTGCTAAACCCTCAAGAAAAGATCCAATTAGCCATAAAGAGTCGGCTAAGTTAGCAGGGTCTCTTCTAATTGCCCATTTTTTTACACCAAATGAATTATTTCCTCGTAATCCAGTGTGAATATATTCAAATCGTTTAGATGCGATTGTTAAAGCTTGTTTACTCATGCTTGAAAAATCACCAAAAGTGAATGCAAAATGTTTTATATCATAGTCTAATTTTTTTCCCATATAATTTGCACTATCTATTATTTCATTTTCTAATTTTTTTAAATTACTTATTTCTGATGTTTTTGCGTGAGTTTTTGTATGTGCACCTATAAAATGTCCTTGATTTATCAATGACCTCAAATCATTCCAACTCATATTTAACATATGCTTAGGTAGTAAATCAGGGGACGTTCCTGGAATTATATTATCAGAAATAAACTTTTTAGATTTTATTGGGTCTTCTATTGAAATAAAATCAGAAACAACAAAAAATAAAGCTTTAATATTCATTGGATTTAGATATTTTTCAGCAACTGTAAAAGAAGATCGAAACCCATCATCAAAAGTGAGAAGTAAATTGTCTCCTTGATTAGGCGATTCACCTCTAATTATTTTCTCAAATTCATTTGGAGTAATAAAATTCCATCTTTTTGATAACCAAATCAATAAGTCTGAGAAGGTAGATTCATCTTCTGGTGGAATATCATGAAAAATCAGAATTCTTAGCCTACCATTATTTTTTGAAAAAAAATTGAATTTGGTAAATGAAATCAGTCTCAAAATCGGGAAAAAGAGTTTTAAATTTTTTCTAATTAAATTAAGAAACATATGATTTCATCTTCCTGATAATACCAGATAAAAATATTGATTTTTTTATTTGCAATTTCATATTTAAAAAATTGCAATAAATCTTACCTTTTAATGTTATGGCCTTTAATGAATAATAAAGATTTATCTCTTGGTCACACCAAATCTTTTTATAAGTTTCTCCGCCTACTGTAAAGTCAAACATAGATAATTTATTTTTTACTGACCATTCTAATAATTTTATTAGCAATAATCTACCTGGTGAAAACTTTTCCCATTCATTAAAATTGTTTGCAGGCATAAGATAATAGAATATTCTTTTATTATAAATGCCTACATGTGTTGCAATTATTTCGTTTCCCACTTTTAAAGAAGAACAATGAACTTGAAAACGTTTTGAATCTAAATAGGCTAATTTTTCATAAAAATCTTTATAATGTTGAATTTTAAACATATTCCAAACTTTAGTCTTTTCATATCGATTATATTTTTGTTCAATCATTTTTTCTATGATATATTTTTTATCACTAATACTTTCAGCAATATCAAAGTTTATTGTATCTATTTTCTTTAGGCGCCTAATTTGACGTTCAGAATCAGATCTAATTCTTTTTTTAATTGTTTTATAATGTTGATCCCAATCTTCTGCCAATAAAGTATTATATGCTTTTAAGTATAAGGAATGATTTTCTTTTGAAAACCCTAAATAATTTAATATTGATACTGTTTGTTCATTTTGTTTTTGAAAATGAATTAAATCGAAACTACCGATTTTAGATAAAATTAGATTCCAATAATCTTCAAATTTTGCAACTGATTTCAATTCTGAATGAACTAATGGACCCATATAATCAGTGTTCACCCCTCCAATCCATTCTAATATATTTATACCATATTTTTTATTTATTGCTAATGGAAAAATAGCAAAAGTTTTCTCATGATTATATATATGAACAATCTGAGGCTCCGTTGAAATTAATGGTTTACCTATAATTTTCTGCCAGTTATCAAGCCAATCAAAAGATTGGAATGAATTAATATTTATTTCTTCTTCAAACTCAGTCCATATTTTTTTTAAAATATCGCTGAATTCATTATAAATATCAATATTCAAAAATTTGTTTCTTTCTGTTTAATCTAATCCAAAACAAACAAGTTTTTCCCACCTTTTTATGCAGTGATCATTCTTATTTAAAATCTCTTCTGGAAGATTAGGCCAGGAAAAAATATTAATATTTTTCTCCCAACCCCATTTAAACCATTCAATTGATTCAAAATGATTTTTTGTATAAGCAGGAAAACACCAAGGATTTACATTTGGTTGTAATTTTTTATATAAAGGGTTTAAGCCGTTTTTTAAAGCAAAGTTTTCCCAATATTTATATTTTTTATTTCTATTAATTCTTAATTCTTTTAAATCCTTATCAATAATATTTTTTTTAGACCATTCATCTATTTGATAATCTAAGATGTCTGGCTCCTTGAAAAAAGAAGGGTCTTCAAATTTTGGACGGGTTTTTATTTTTTTTCTTACAAATGCCTTTATTGATGGGTGATTATTAAATGTTTTTATCATGATTTTTTTTGTTAATTTTGGTTTAAATGTTGGAATTTTTTTCATAGAAATTTTATTTTTTTCTTTAAAAAATAAAACTCCTCCAGAAGCAACATTCATTGTTTTTCTTGGTGAGCTGATTGAACAGTCGCCAAAAGTACCTAAAAATCTATCATCTATAGAGCCACCATAACCATGGGCATTATCTTCTATTAGTAATAAGTTAAACTTTTTGCAAAATGATTTGAATCGTTTAATATTTTGTGGCTGGCCAAAATAGTGGACCATTAAAATACCCCGAGAATTTTTATTGATTGAACTTGCTAATCTTTTCCAATCTGGTTCTAATTTATCATTTATATAATAATATTTATATTTTATGCCCGAGCTTTTTAATGTATTAATAACAACATCACAAATATAATCTGGAATTAGAATTTCTTTTCCAGATTTAAAGCCTAGCTGTTTTAAACCATATTTTAAAGCAGTTCTACCGTGAGAAAAAAAGTATTTATTCAAATAATTTAAATTTCTTTTTAAAGTTTATACTTAAACCATTGTTTTGTAACAAATAATCGAATTATTTTGAAGAAAAAAAGATATATAGTTCCTTTCTTTCTGTGCCTAAAAATCAAACGCAACTGAGAACCAATACGAAAAATATATGATCGTGATGAAATACTGTTGTTCTGTTCAATATATTCTCCTAAAAAATCTTCTAAAATTTCTAATTTAATATTAGGTGACATCTTTAACCATAGGTCATAGTCTTGTGCATTTGGTAAAGAAGTATCAAAATAGCCAGAATCAATAATTAGGGATTTACTACATACTATAGCTGATGTTGAAAAAAAATTGGATTTATATAATTGATTTTCAAGGGGTCTATCAGAGCTTACCAGTTCCCCATGCTTTAAATCTATTACTTCACCATTTGTTTTTATAAGCTTCTCCCAGTGTAGAAAACAATTTTTTTTAGGATTTTGATTAATAGAGTTTTTTACTAAAGATATTTTATTACTATACCATATATCATCTGAGTCAATAAATGCTATCCACGAAAAGGAACTTTGCTTTATTCCTGAGTTCCGAGCTCCTCCTGGCCCAGAGTGAGTATTTATAATTATCTTAATAGCTACTCCTTGTTTCTCAAAATGATACTTATATTTTTTTAATATACTTATAGTATCATCTACAGATCCATCATCTGAAAAAATAATTTCATCTGGATTATCCTTTTGAGAAAGAAGTGAGCCTAAAGTTTTTTCAATATACTCTTCACTGTTATAAGTTGGACAAACAACAGAAATCCCTATATTATTATTGCCCATTAGACTCAAGCCAAATATCTAATATGTATATAATAAATAAATTTTCTGATGCTTCACTTCTTAGTTTTTTATTTGACCAAATTTTTAATATCATATCAGTATTTAATAGTTTTTTTAGTTCAAGGCTCCTAGGATTAATAATACGTTCTTCTAATTTTGAATGGCCACTATTTATCCAATTATTTACTGGAGCATTAAAACCAATTTTTGGGCGCGATAAAATTTCTTTTGGGAGCAAGGCTCCTATAGAGTCCTTTAAACTAAGCTTAGCATTATTATAATTTGAACTTAGATTGATTTTATCAGATACACTAAATGAAAACTCGGCAAGCCTGTGGTCTAATAATGGAACTCTAGCTTCTATTGAAGTTGCCATGCTTGTTTTATCTGTAATCGCAAGTACATTATCTACTAGATAATTCTGCATATCGATTAACATCCTACTATATCCAAATCCCCATTTTTTCTCTAATTTATTAATATCTTTAAATTGATTTTTTGTGAGATTAATAGCTTTATTATAATGGTATGGTTCGTTTATTATTTTTCTCAATAAACCTATATGAATTCCCGACGTATCTAAGCCAAAAGCAAGTCCTTTGTCCCAAGCAACACTTAAATAGTGCGCAACTTTAGTGCCAAAAATTATACTTAGACTATTTATAAGCTTCAATGGTAAGAATGACATTGATCCAGCTATATAATCTCTTAACCTTTTATAATGTCTACTGTAACCACCAAATAACTCGTCTCCACCTGCGCCACAGAGCACTACTTTAATTCCATGTTCCCGAGCCATTTTTGATAGAACGTATGAAGGAATTATTGCAGAATCTCCTAAAGGTTCATCCATAAGTGGCAATAATTGATCTAATTCTTCTAAGGCTTCATTAATTGTTAAATTGTGCAAATGATGTCTGATCTTTAGACTTTTTGCAATTATTTGAGCGGGATCTCCTTCATTCTCAATTTTACCCTTGAAATCCATTGTAAAGGTATCAACAGTATTTATGGAACGATTTGAAAAATGGCTCGTTACGGCTCCGCTATCAATTCCCCCACTTAAAAATGTACCAACTGGAACATCACTACGACTTTGTATTTCTATTGATCGACTGAAGATTGATGAAATTTTATTTAGAAAACTATTTCTACTAATATTATTTGTGGAATCTGATTTTATCGTCCAATAGCTTTTAATTTTAACTGTACCATTTTCAATTAAAAGCCAATGCCCCGGTTGTAGTTTTTTTGTATTTTCCCAAATTGTTCGAGGTGAAGGCACATAAGCCATAGTTAAATATAATAGTAAACTTTCATTATCAATTTTATTATGGAAATTTGGATGTTTTTTTAATGCAGTTAAAGTTGAAGCAAATACAAATTGATTATCATTTATAAAATAAACTAAAGGCTTTATTCCTATTCGGTCTCTAACAACCCACAGTCGTTTTATTGAATTATCCCATATAGAAAAAGCAAACATGCCATTTAAATAATCTACGGAATCCAATCCATATTCTTCATATAAATGGATTAGAACTTCTGTATCAGAATTTGTAGAAAACTCGTATCCTTTTTGCTCTAATTTTTTACGCAGTTCTATATAATTATATATTTCTCCATTAAAAACAACATTTATAGTGCCATTGCTATTTGCGATTGGCTGATGGCCAGAATCCATATCTATAATAGACAGTCGTCTCATCGCCATACCAAAATTATCTTTGATATAATGACCACTATCATCTGGCCCACGCATAATCATTTGATCATTTATTTGATTCAAGTTTTCTAATGTAACAGGCGTTCCATCAAAATTTAAGACTCCGCAAATACCACACATATCCTTAATTCCACATTAAAAAATATTCGTTTTTACAAGGCAAGTTGACTTTTGAAGATATTTCTATTGTAGGTTTTGGAAATTTTTCCCCATATTTATTTGATTGCCAACCTAAAGGTGTATCATCTCCATTTAATAAATTAATTTTTTTTGACTTATTATTAATAATTGTAAATAAAGGAGAATCATTATTAAGATTCATATTATAAATACTTTTGTTATGATAATGATTTTTAATATTTAATTTCATTTTTCTATCAAAATGAAACCAAGTAAATAAATTATAAGAACCATTTCCATTTAAATGATCTGTTATTTTAACAGTTTTTGGGTTAATCAATATTTCTCTTTCCCATTTAATTTGTTCATCAAAACGTGAAAATCCATCTGAATGCAATAATAATTTAAAAACTTTTTTATCATTGACAATTTCTACACCATTTGAACATTTACTATAATCATACGGATATCTAGTTGGTTTAAGAGGAACTACACCCTTCGTTTTATTAAAAGCTATTGTATTATGAGCTGCAGGCGTAAGACCAAATTGATCAATATAATCAATTCGTCCACTATCTACCAAAACTGGCTCACCCTTATAATACAATAAGAAATGGCCTGCATCATTATGATGATGGCCTACGTAAAGGGGAAACCCTTCTTTGTCAAGACGCAATATTAATGTAAAATCAAACTTATCAATTCTATACCATCCACTGGTTTCAAATTTTTTAATTAAATTTTTATCATCAATCGAGCTAGAAGAACAATTTTTAATAATTGGACTTTTAATATTCATCCATAATCTATTCCATGACTTTTGGGGAATATTCATTTGAGCTGTTTTAGTATAAAAACTACAGGTAGATAAATCTTTTATCCAATCAGGTGAAAAATCAGGTGAAATATCTCCAAACAAAGGAATTTGCGAAGTTTTAGTCTTTTTATTATAAACAGTAAAAAAAGTAACTTTGTCAAGAAGGCTTTTTACAAATGGTCTTAAAAATGACGCAAAAGTTTTGTCATTAAATAAATCTGAGAAAAAAAGAATTTCACTTATCCACCTTGTGAATAACAATTGATAATGCGAACTACCTTCTCTTAAAAATCCATCTTTTGTAACAAGTTTAGGCAACTCTAATTCAATAATAACTTTAGCAATATCACACCATTTGGTAACGCCAAAATATTTACCTGAAAAATATATTGCACGAGCATTATTAATAATATGATTACCTGTATAATTATCAAAATACTCAAGACGCAATAATAATAGCTTTGTTTGTTCTATTAAACTTTTACTAATTACTTCAGGTAATTGAATATTATTTACATGAGTGACTGTAATACAATTTGATATACGTTCACTTATGGTATAGCTCTCCCATCTTAGTAGACCATTTAATCTTTTTTGAGGCAAAGCTATTTCATTTTGAAATTTAAAACACCATTTCTCTATTTCTTTAATCCCCCAATTCAAATTCTCTGAAGTAACTTTCTGATCAGATGATAAATATGTTAACCAATTCCACCTATGAATAGATTCAATATCTTCAGGGTCCTCGTATTGAATATTCCAGTCTATTTCACTGATTATATTGATTTCTTTACTAGCTAATTGTATCGAAGCTGGTGCATGATAATCTGTTATTTTTGAAGATGAAATCTTATAATTATTATTTTTTGTTGATAGTTCTTTATTTGATTGGATTAATATTTTTTGTAATTCTTTTGGGTAATTATTTATTGAATACCGTTTTGTAAATTTTTGAATTAATTTTTTTCTTAAAGTTGAGATGACCCAATATGTTAATTTATTGAAATTATTTTTATCGTTCAGCGACCACCTTATTAAAGAGATAATCTCGTAATTCATTTATATTATATAATCTGTTGCTTTGACTTTATCTTTATTGTGAAATATTAAATCATATTTATGTTGAAATGTATTATCTTTTAAAGTACGATATAATCTTATCAAAACATAAAATGGGCCATAACATCCACAATAAATAACTAAATAAAGTCTAAAATCAAGTAGTGGATAAAAATAATTTGTTATTATTTGAGCGAATAAAAGAAGCGTTAATGCGGCTAATGACCAATGGTGTTGAAACATACAAATCGATACTCTCCACACTTTTTTAATTAAAATAAATATTAAACTATTTTGTTTTGATGGTAACCTTTTTTCAGATAAATCATTTTTTTCAATGTTAATTTCTTTTTTATTATAACTATTTTCATGCTCATCAAGAGTTCCAACTAATTTTCCATCTTGTAGTTTTACTAATCTTTGCCAGCTTATTACTGTCCATCCACAACCTATAATTGCTTTATCCATGAAAGGTGTTAAAACAGCAAGAAATCCACACAATGTTACAAAGAGACTTGGCTGTATTAAATATGCTGATATAGCCAAGCCAGTAAACATAGCTGCATCTCTAACAAACAACATATACCAATCCAAAAACCAACCAGTTATACTACCTTTTTTATTATATCGAGCTATTTCACCATCTGAGTAATCAAGAAGATTATAAATTTCAAGAAATATAATTCCTAATAAAGCAATCCAAACATTATTAAATGATAATAAAATGCCTCCTAATATCGCGGCCAAACCTGATAATAAAGTGACAGAATTGGCACTGATTCCAAAACGTAAAAAAACCCAAGTGAAATATATTGAAATACTAAGTTCTATTTTTGATTTTAGATCTTGGTAACTCATACCAATATCTTCTCGATCTGAAACTTTTGGTTTTTGACATATTGCTCTTAGTTCAGATATTGATTCCATAAGTCATTGTCCTTATTCATATATATAATTGTTAGAATTAATAGAATATTAGAAAATCTCTTCTAATATAGATCTAACATTATTATTGGAAAGTTGAATTATATTATTATCCATTCTACCTTTAGTGAATGATTGTTCAACAATCAAATCTAATTCATCTCTTTTTACTCCCCAATCCCTTAATTTATAGCTGATTATATTTTGAGGAGCTAATCTTATTTTGGCAATTAAATCCTCCAAATTAGATAATTGCAAATTATAATAAATCTTTTTTAATGGATCTAATATCTTTTTGGAGTTGATCTTTAATAATGGGACCAATGGAATAGAAGAGGCCACCCCATGTGGAATCCCATAATGTATTGTTAGTGGATAACTTATTGAATGTGCCGCTGCTGTTGCTGTATTAGAAAATGCAAGACCAGAAGTTGTCGCTGCATTTAGAAGAACATTCCTAATTCTAATAGACTGAGGATTGTTTTTTAAACTTTCAATATTTTTGAGAATTTCAGTAATAGCCATAATAGCGTAGCTTGTTGATTTATTATTTGAGTTTTTATTCCAGATAGCCTCCATGCTGTGACTTAATGCATCCATAATTGTTATTATTGAAATATCTAGAGGAAGTGATTGAGTAAGTGCACCGTCTAATATCGCTATGCTGGGATATAGGCTAGGATTAGATATTGAATATTTTTTCTTTTCTTTCATATTCCAAACAGTCCCCCACATGGTAACCTCGCTTCCAGTTCCATGAGTGGTTGGCAAAAATATGGAGGGAATCTCTTGAGGATAAGGATCTTTATATTCAATCAAATGAAAAATCTCTGTTTTTCCTAAACACAGATGAGCCATGACCACCTTTGCTAAATCCATGGCTGAACCACCTCCCAACGCAATGACACCATCAAAAGAGTTCTTCTGGCAAAAGGATATCGCATTCCTACAATTGTCAAATATTGGATTACTGTAAACATCACTGAAGATGTTTGAAGGATTAAATATTTCATCCAATTGCAACCGTTTCCTATTTCCATGAGTGGTCACAATAATTGGATTATTAAATTTTAGATCATTGATATTGGCAGTTAATTCTTTTTTCCAATCATCTGTTTTAACTATTCTTACCGGATTATGATAGTTTGACATAGAAAAAAATGAAATTACTTATCCAAAAAAGACATAAAATCTTTTTTGTTATCCACTGGTTTTATGGTTGGCCTGCCCAAGTTATCCCTTGAACCAGACCTAACCTTCACCTCAAGGAATAAAGGTCCGATATTTGATAATAGACTCATCATGGCATTTTCTAATTCTTCATGTGTTTTTGCTTTAGATATTTTCCTGATTCCCATTGACTCAATAACGTTTGAAAGGTCTACATTTTTCGCAGCAGTCTCTTGCCCTCCAACTGATTCATGAACTTCATTATTAATCAAAATATGCCAGAAATTTTTTGGCTTTAAACTTGCAATGGATGTGAGAATACCCAAGTGCATCAGCATAGCGCCATCTCCATCTATACAAACTACTTGTTTGTCCGGTTTAGCTAATGCTATCCCCAATGCAATAGATGAACAGTGGCCCATAGAACCAACAGTTAAAAAATCTTTTTCATGAGAATGGCCATTACGCTCGCGTATCTCAAATATTTCACGGGATATTTTTCCAGTTGTTGAAACAATGACAACATTTTCATCTAAATTATTTATGATGATTTCTAAAGCTTCTTCTCGGATCATCGGCTGATCATCAAATTTTTTCACATTCTTTCCATATTTATCAAATGTGCCTTTTTTGATCAATAATACAACTGGCCTGCTTTCATATTTTGCTTTTTCAACAGCATTTGAAATTTTTTGATGATAATTTTGATCGTCTTTTAAAATAGTTTCATAGGGGATAACCATGGCCTCAAGGAGCTCCAGTTGTATTTTCCCTTGCTTCACATGTTGAGGCTCATCTTTTGCTCCAGGCTCACCTCTCCAACCTATCATGATCAACATGGGTATAGAATACACATCCGGATCACACAGAGATAAAAGTGGATTGACAGCATTGCCTAATCCAGAATTCTGCATATAAACCAAAGGAATAGATTTATTTGCTAAATAATAACCAGCTGCCAGTGCAATTGCATTTCCTTCATTGGCGGCAATGATATGTTTTTCCTTTGGAATAAAATCATCGATACATAAACAAAATTCCTTTAGGAGAGAATCCGGAACACCCGTAAAAAAATTAATACCGTGAGCGGATAACTCATTATAAAAATCAAGAGGTTTAATCGCCATCAATTAACTTCTGGTACCAGTGATATAATATCGTTTATTGACATACAGTATTTATCCGATGCTTCTTTAGATCGACTATTTTGTAGAATAGATTTTGCTGTATTCGTCATAGCTGGATAGGCTGAGCGAAGTAAATGGTTAGCATAAATAATAACATTTACACCTAATTTTTCCAATTCTGATTCATTCATATGTGCATAGGTTGAAGGCACAACTATAAGCGGAACTTTTGTTTCAAATTTTTCAAATTTTTCACAAAACTCGATGATTTCTTTGCCATCTTTTTCCTTACTGTGAATCATAATTCCATCAGCTCCAGCTTTAATATATGCATTTGCTCTTTTGATAGCATCATCCATCCCTTTTTGTAATATCAAACTTTCAACGCGAGCAATAACCATAAAGTCTTCTGTAACCTGAGACCGCTTTCCTTCATAAATCTTTTGAGAAAAATGCTCTATGGTATCTTGTTTCTGAGGCAACGTTGTACCAAAAAGCGAATTTCGTTTATCTCCAATTTTATCTTCGATGATGATAGCTGAAACACCCAACCTTTCAAGGGTTTTTACCCTGAATTTAAAATGATCAATTCTCCCGCCAGTATCACCATCAACAATGATGGGTTTTGTTGTGACTTCCAATATTTCTTCAATGGTTGAAAAACGGGAAGAAAAATCAACAAGTTCTGTGTCTGGTTTTCCTTTGGCTGTTGAATCTGTGAGACTACTTTCCCAAATACCATCAAATTCAATCTTCTTACCACCTTTATTTATACTAGTATTTTCTACAATCAAACCCGTTAATCCATTATGTGCTTCCAAAATGCGAACGATAGGTTTTATATCAATCAACCGGCGAAGTGTCCTCATTCGTTTTCCCGGCGTAATTCCTTGTTTCTTTAGCGCAGAGATAAGATTTGTGGAAGAGATCCCTTCTGTATATTTCGGCTCAACCAGTACACCCCCCCATTCAGCTAATGTAACTATGACGCGCTTTCTAACTTCTTTCTGGATCCCCATTTTCCAGTCATCACCATGTACAACAAAGTCTGGCTTTATTTCTTTTAAATTTGGGACATAATCCAAAGTTGATTGGGGAATGACTTTTTCAACACCCTTCAAATTTTCAACGATTAATTTGCGTTCATCAAAAGCAATCAGCGGTAAACGCTTATAACTGGCAATAGCTTCATCTGTAAGTAAACCAATAATAACCTTACCTAATTTTCGGCCTTCAGCAATAATATTTAGATGACCTTGGTGAATTAAATCAGCAGATAATCCAATATATACTAATTTCATTTTGTTTTCCTTATTGGATTCATTTTTTTTTCAAACATCTTATTAATTTGAATAGAATTATTAATAATTTCATCTGAATGATTAATATAATATTGCAAAATCAATGCATCCTGCAGTTCATTTGGGCTATCAGAATTATCATAAATTATTGCATGGTCAGCTTTTCTGAGGGGTGCAATATTTCTATTCTTATCTCGCTTATCAATTTCATCTATTATTGGGACCAAATCAACAAAATTCACCTTTTTACTAGGCTCTCTTTGAATTAGATTTTTTTTCATTCTTTTTGCTCTTACTTCAATCGTAGCTGTAATAAAAAATTTCCAAAATGCTTCAGGAAAAACAATCGTTCCTAAATCTCTTCCTTCAAAAATAACCTGTTTATTCTTAGAATAACTACGTTGTTTTTTAGTTAAAATTTCTCTTACTTCAGCTATTGTTGCAACTTTAGATGAATAGGATACAATTTTTGGGTCATGTAATAATTCAGTCAAATCTTTATTATCCACAATCGTTCTGGTGAGGCCTTTATCAGAAAAAATGAATTCAATATTCAAATCTTCAGATAATGATATTAGTGATTTATCTTTATATGAAATATTTTTTTCAATTGCATATTTAGCTACTGCTCGATACATATGACCAGTATTAACGTAAATAAATCCCAATAATTTAGCTAACTCTCTAGCTATTGTTGATTTACCTACATACGAAGTACCATCAATTGTAATTATATTTTTATTTTTCATTAATAGTTATTTATTTTAGGGAGTCCAAATAATCGCACAAAATATCCCAACTTTTTTTCTCACCAGGGTCATTCATTTTAATATATTTATTAATATAGTACTTATAAAATTTATTTGATTTGATTTTATAATCATCTGGAATTAAATAATTTGTTGAAAGATTAATTGCTTCATCACCAAAATAGTTGGATAAAAATTTTATTCTGGTTCTAAATTTTAAATCAAATAAAGATGAATTTAAAAAGATTATTGGCTTCCTATATAAAACTGCAAAATTAGTGGATGTGCTTTGATGCATTAGTACACACTTAGAATGCTTAATCAATTCTGATGTTTTATTTTTAATAGTTTTTCGTTTATCAAATACATTCTCATTATAATTAGATCTTGGGTGTGCCGCAATAATAACATTTAATTTTGTACTCATTGTAAACAAATCTAAAAATTTATTAATCTCACTAAAATAATCATCAGGATTACACCAAGGCACGGGCTTATCCCTTCCCCAACTATGATCTATACTAAAGGGTAAATTATTATCAATAAATACTGCATAGTCTTTCATATAAAATTCTTCTGAAGGTTTATTGATTAAATTATCTAAATAAATATCATAGTCTAATGCATGAGTTTTGATCAATTCAGAATTTTTAAATTTTTGTTTACATTTATCAAAACTATTTTGCCCACTAACCATTACAAAAAACGGGTTTAGCTTTATTGTATTATCAACAAATTTTCTACTAATTTTTTTTATTATTTTTGTGAAAAAACTGAGTGGACTATTCTTAATGATTTCAATTGAATTAATTAAAGTTAATTTTTTCATGAGTTTATTATTAGAATTCTCAGGATGATCAGTATTATTAATAAAACCATAGTGTATTTTTAATTCATTCATAACTTCAAAAATTAATTTACTCTTAACATCTGGCTTTATAAGAGAAATCACAAGATCACTTTTCTTAAGATTTTTTAAAGATTTTATTATTTCATTTAATTCATAAAAAATTTTTGTTTTGTTATATTTAAATAAATCTGGATCAGTAAAATTTTCATGGTAAAATGATCGCAATACTGGTGTTATATCCCAATAATCAACTTTGTAACCTCTATTCATAAAAATATTAAAACCAAACCTGGCGTAATCTCTTTTTGTTAGTTTATTTTGAGTAATAAAAATTATTTTTGAAAAATATTTTTTCATTGGAGAAATTAAAATTCAACAAAAATATTTTGTTACAACATCTATAATGAAATTTAAATTTTCTCTACTTAGACCTGTTGAGCTTGGAAGATGTACTGATTGATTAGAAATTCTTTTTGAAATAGGAAAATCACTAGTTTTAAAAAAATTTTTAAAATGCATTGCCTCACTAACCGGATTTATCATTTGCCTACAATCAATATTATTACTAACCATGTATTCAATAAAATGGTCCCTATCATATTTAATATCTAATGTAATTGTCATTAACCAATGTACGGGATCACACCAATCAGCAAATGATCTAACTTTTATACCATCTATGTTATTTAAGGAATTGTAATAATATTGCATTTGTTCTGTTCTAATTTTTTGTATCCTATCTATCTTTTCCATTTGAGCTAATCCAATTGCTGCCTGCATATTTGTCATTCTATAATTGTACCCAAGATCTACATGATGATATTTCTTTTGTTGATCCATCCCATGGTCTCTCAGCTCACGACACTTTAAACTAAGTTCCTTATTATCAGTTAATACAACCCCTCCTTCTCCCGTCGTTAATATTTTATTTCCAAAAAAACTAAAAGTTGCTAAATCTCCAAAAGACCCCAAAATTTTATTTTTATAACTAGCACCTAAACTTTCTGCATTATCTTCTATGATTTTTAAGTTATATTTTTCTGCAAGATTCATTATTTCATCCATATGAGCTGAATGACCAAATTGATGAACCACAATTATTGCTTTAGTTTTATCATTAATTTTGTTCTCCAAAATACTTGGTTCAATAGTTAAAGTTTCAGAATCTATATCCACTAAAACTAATTCTGCACCAGAAAGCACAATCATATTTGCAGGAGCAATAAATGTTAAATTCGGACAGATTACTTGATCGCCCTTACCAATTCCAAGCGCCTTAAGTGATAAATGTAAGGCAGTTGTACAATTTGAAGTTGCAATAGCAAATTTCATACTATGATATTCTGCAAGACTATTCTCAAACTTGTTAATGAATTCACCTTGACTAGAAATCCAAGTAGAATCAATACATTGATTTAAATATTTACTTTCATTCCCTTTAAAATAAGGTTCAAAAATTGGAATCATTATTTTGATTCCAATTTTTTGCAGTAATATGTCATTACACTTCCATAAAATGCAGGTGATAAACCTTTAGGATAAAACATCCTTGATATATTTTTGAAATTAGCATAATCCGTACCCCAAAATGGGTATTCTTTTTTAAAAATACCAAAACCATTATTATAAAGTAAATCTTTCAGTGAAGAGGGTGTAAATAGTACAGTATGAGGCGGTCCATAATGACGAAAATTTCCTTTAAACAGCCTACTTGCAATAGATTTAATATTTGGTGTCCCAACTAATAATATTCCATCTTCTTTTAAAATGCGATTGATTTCATTTAGAGCACTACCAGGATTCTCAAGATGCTCAATAACATGGTAAAACATTATTACGTCAAATTTATTATCTTGAAAACTAAAATTATACAGATCATCATTACATATATTTACCTTTGAATCCTGCTCCTTAATAAATTCAAGTGAATAGGAAGAATAATCTTGCGCATATTTTTCCCATTTTCTATCAATACCTGAAAGAAAAAAGCCCAAGCCTGCTCCAATATCTAATATTTTTCCAGGATCTAAACTATTGACATAGTTAACAGTTTTACCATACCAATTTTTTATTTTCAATTCTTTTTCATCTTTTAAAACTCTTTTATTCCCATCAGGGTCAATTATTTCTCCCCAATAATTTTCTTCATATTCTATCTCAACCTTCGGATTTTGATATGTAGAACCACATTGACCACAAAAATCATAATTCAAACCATTCCAATCAACAAAACTGCTTGATTTAATTTTACTATTACATACTGGGCAATTTAGAATTTCCTTTTTATCAATAATTTTATGCCTTACTATATTTGCCATTAATAATTTATCTTATCTTTATTGTATGATTTAGATATGAACTGAAAATAGTTTTCAATATTACTATCAAAAACATCATAAAATGGAGTTTCAAAAATATAATCTCCAAAAAAATTATAGCTTTTCATTGTTTGAAAAAGTAAATCAAAGTCTACGTCACCAAATCCCAAGGGAATATTATATCTTTTTTTTGAAGAATCTTTAATATCAATTTTCTTGATATAATCTTTCAAAAGTAATATTTCTTTTTGAATATCATAACCAAAAAATAAACTGTTTCCGGTATCGTAAGTTATTCCGACATTTCCCTTTATTTCATTTAATAAAGCTAAAAGATCTTTTGCGTTAAGATCAGATTCTAATAATAAAACTATAGAGTTTTTTTCTAGTTCTGGTAATGTATTATTTATTATTTGAATAAAATTGCTCCTATCTGATTTGTTCATTAATGAACTATTCCCCATTAAGGGAAGCTGTACATATTTTATCTTCAGCTCAGAAACATAACTTAGTAAACGGTAAAATAAATCCATGCGATTCTTATTAAAATTAAATAGGGGATCATCCATGAAAATATCAAATGATATGTGATTAATATTAATTTTTGTTTTTTTTATTAACTTAATTAGATCAATCCTACCTCTTTTTTTCATTAAAGGATGAACATCAATACTTAGCTTATTTATACTTAGTTCAATTAAATCAAACCCCAATTTACTTGCCTCTTCAAACTCATTCTTCCATTTATTAGATTTAAAAAAAAAGGATTGATTTTTAGAGTGACTTAATATCCTACCATGCCTTACACCAAACTGATTCACTTTATTTTTTCTCTCTATTATTTAATATCCATTCACATATATCAAATTCAAATGAATTATCAATATCAATAGATCTTTCTTCTGATATGAAAACACCCTTACATTTTTTGGCATTAACACTATGAGTATTTTTTTTGATAATTGTATCTCTCCATGAAACAACTACATTGCCACTTATTGATAGAACTTTAGGCTGGTCTTGTCTGCATGTAATTTTAACTTTTGGATTTTTTGATATTTTTAAATATCCTTCTTCTTCTTCAAACATCGTCCAATAAGGGTTATGATGTGATTCAAAAACTGAAATTATAGAATCTGCATTTTTATTATTTATTATTGCATAAATAGCCTTATCAATATCCTCTGTTATTCTAAGTGGGTTAGTTGGATCGAGGTCTACTATTATATCATAGTTTTCGCCATTCTTTTCATACCAATTAATCATGTGCTGCAATGCCGGTAATTTTGGAATTTTATCATCTGATAGATCTTTAGGGCGCAATATTGGGACTTCAGCTCCATATTCTTTTGCAATTTTTGAAATTTCTTTGCTATCCGTGGAAACAGAAATCTTGTCAATTAATTTTGAATTTTTTGCAGCATTTATTGTCCAGGCAATTAAAGGTAGCCCGGCTATTGTTTTTATATTTTTTCTAGGAATACCTTTTGATCCACCCCTTGCACATATAATCGCAAGAATTTTGAAATCTTTAATCAAAAATTAATTAACTCCAAGAGACTGCTTTATCTTCTTTACTTGCTTTTTTTGCTAAATCTATAAATTTAATTATATCTTTACTCTGATCTAAGTTTATTGGGCTTGGTAAATTATTTTTCACACAGTCAATATAGTCTTTTACTTCATCAATATACATTTTATTAGTTTCAAAATTATTAGGTTTATATAAAAAAATTTGATTACCAGATAAATCGAAGATTTTTAATGAATTTTTAATCAAATCTAGTTCAGCAACACCTTTTTCTCCCACTATCCTACAATACCTTTTTGGCTTAATACTTAAATATGAAAGTGTAATTTGTAAAATTGCACTAGATTCCATTTCTACTAAACCTGAAAAGAAATCATCTACATCAGATTCAAAACTCCCTAGCTGACCAAACTTGGCATTTATCTTTAATGGTTTCCCAAAAATCCAAAACATATAATCTAGCTCATGACTAAACTCATAAATGACATCACCACCATTTTCCTTTTTATTCCTATATATATTTTTATAATCTCTCCATGGATGTAATTCAGGAAGATATGAGCTAAAATTGATATCTATGGTATAAAGTTTGCCTAAAACATTTTTTTCAATTTTATTCTTCAAACTTTTAATAAGTTTATTATATCTTAGACAGTAACCAATAAAAACTACCAATTTTTTTTTCTGATTACTTTTATCTAGATCAATTATTTCATTTAAATTCAAGCAAATTGGCTTTTCAACAAAAACATGACAATTATGATTTATTGCTTGCTTAATTGTTCTGTAGTGTAAAAAGGTAGGATTTGTAACAAAAACTATATCTGGATTTTTAGCATATGCTTCATTCTCATTGAAGTAAACTTTAACATTGTTTGATGATAAAAAATGATCGACTTCATTTCGATAAGTATTTGATCTAAAACTCATAATGGAACATTCATTACCATAAAGATCCCTTAGATTTTTAATATGTCTTTGCCCAATTGAACCAACTCCACAAAATAATATTTTCATAGAGAATTATTCTTTCTACTATAGCAAAACACCTAGATTTTCTTAGCAATTACACGCATGTATGTTCCACAATTGGCTGTATCTATTATTGCCTGCAGTTCTTCTTTCCAATCAGTCAAAAAAATATTTTTTGGCTGATTTATTTCATCGCAGGATATTATATCATCTATGTCTAATCCATAAGTTTTATAATATTCAATCTCAAAGCCATTTTTTTCCAAAGCAAGCTTCATTGATTTATATGTAAATAGCATCAAATGAGCTCCAGGAGAAACTAAATTAGATCTTTCTCTAGTTACCTTAATGCCAAAACTATCAAAGTTTGGAGTATATAATAATAAGGTTCCATCTTTTTTTAATAATCTATTTATATGGCTTAACATACCCATCGGATTTTTAACATGTTCAATAACATCGAATGATGTAATAATATCATATTCGGCATTTGAATGATAATCCTCTATTGGTAGCGAACTTATATCGATACCTAATCTCTTAGAAGTATCCTTCCTTACATCTCCTGATGGCTCGAGGCCGTGACAATCAGCACCTACCTCCATGGCAGCATCTAAAAAATAGCCTGCACCACAACCAACATCTAAAAGTAATTTATTTTTTATAGAACCTATATGATTTTCAAGTAGTTTAACTCTTTCTTTGCCAAATCTATTCTTTCTATAATCATATTCACCATCTACCCAATAACCAGCTGATTTATTTTTATAATTTTTATCATTATATACTTCATCAATATCTACAGGAAATTTATTATGATACCTTAATGTACATTTGGAACATTCCACCATCTCAATGTCAAATTTTTTAAGTTCAAACGATTTTTCATTTGAATTGCATACAGGACAATTATCAATTGTTTCCCAACCTTTTCCTTCATTAACTCTTTTAACATATTGATAATAAATTTCATTCACATCTTTATTAAAATTCTTTGTGCGATGCTTATTATGATCAACTTTTTTATGCTTTTTGATTATTTCAGATAACATTATTTAGCCTTAATTAAACGTTTACTACCATATTGTTCTTCCTCCATCAATTAACAAGTTATGTCCCGTAATAAATGATGAAGCATTAGATGCCAAAAATACAATCGCACCTTTAAACTCATTTGGGAGAGCCATCCTACCCATTGGGATTTGCTCAGCCAACTTCTTTATAAAGCCTGAATCTTGATTTTTATATACCCCAGCAGGAGATATGCAATTAACTCTTACATTTTTTTTTGCCCAGTGAACAGCAAGGAATTTTGTCAAATGGATGACCCCTGCTTTACTAACAGCATAAAATGCGGGAGAATTGAAATCTACACCTTCATACCCAAAATTATCTCGTTTATAAATATTAGGATTTGGACTTATCACGCCAACATCAGAAGCAATATTAATGATACTACCACCATTACTTTGCTCAACCATTTTTGATCCTATAATTTTACAAATCAACTGTATAGAAGTTAAGTTAACATTAATTCCAGCTTCCCAAATATTAGAGTCAGCAAGCTCAAAAGAATTAAAAAAATTGTCACTATTTTCCATCCCAGAATGTGTAAGAGCTGCACTATTTATTAATATGTCTAAACTTTTATAATTATTTAATAGTTGATTACTTAAATCAATAATACTTTTTTCATCTGTTACATCTGCAATATATGTAGAAAAATTAGAAAACCCTGAATTAGTTAATCTGGCGCTTGCCTTATCCAAACTCTCTTGATTAAAATCAATTAAAATCGGCTTCCCACCCATTTCAGCAATTGCTTCAGCAAATTGAACTCCTAAAAAACCGCCGCCGCCAGTTATAATTGCAACTTTATTTTTTAAATCAAATTGTTTTCTTACGGATCCGTCAATATAAATGTCTTCATACATATAATTTTTTACTACTAACTATTGATAATGAAAATCACAAATTTTTATAATGATTGACTGTTAAGTATGAATACGCCTTTATTAATTCTTTAATACCATCATCTAAATTATAATTAGGCTCCCACCCTGTTTTTTCAATTTTTTCATTACTAACAATATAGTCTCTTTTATCAGGATCTTCAGCAATTTCCGATTCAAAAATATGAAAATCAGGGATATGATTTTTTATTTTTTTGCATAATTCCATTTTTGAAAGATTAGCATTACTCAAACCAACATTATAAGCTTCACCTTTCATGGAATTATAATTATTAATAGCATGAATAAAAACCGATGAAATATCTCTTATGTGAATATAATTACGTTTAAAATGTGACTCAAATAAAACAATGAACTGATCATTAAATGCTCTATAAACAAAATCATTTACCAGTAAATCCATTCTCATTCTAGGTGAAGCACCAAAAACAGTTGCAAGACGAAATGTTA
>MDTG01071018.1_pt1 | contig 40980 bp, 38 predicted proteins | sample 811421 | NCBI WGS metagenome assembly MDTG01 (sample SAMN05326645, study PRJNA326480) | marine metagenome | isolation source: seawater | place: Pacific Ocean: South East | collected 2011 | reverse complement strand
GAAAAAAATGCGAAGGAGTTTGAACTTCCCTATATTCCTATAAATGATATTAATCAGGGTATCGTTCATGTTATTGGTCCGGAGCAAGGATTTACACAGCCAGGCGTAACGCTTGTGTGTGGTGATTCTCATACCGCCACACACGGTGCATTTGGAGCACTAGCATTTGGTGTTGGCACTTCCGAGGTAGAACACGTTTTGGCAACTCAGACGTTGATACAGCGCCCAGCTAAAAATATGCGGATTACGGTCAATGGCTCATTACCTTTCGGTTGTACTGCAAAAGATCTGATTTTAGCAATTATAGGAAAAATTGGTACCGCTGGTGGTACCGGTTATGTGATAGAATACGCTGGCCCAGCTATTGAAAGTTTATCCATGGAGGGTCGTATGACAGTGTGCAATATGACCATTGAAGCTGGTGCTCGTGCAGGTCTTGTTGCCCCTGATGAGAAGACATTCGATTATCTGAAGGGCCGTCCCCAATCTCCAAAGGGAATGCAATGGGAACAGGCAGTTAATTATTGGAAAACACTGCCATCAGATGCTGGCGCGACCTATGATGAAGAGGTTAAACTTGATATTTCGGAGATTGTTCCAAGAGTAACTTGGGGTACAAGTCCACAAGATGAAGTTGGAATTGATGATGCTGTACCAAATCCCATTGACGAGTCCGATCCACTGCGGCGCGCTTCAATGGAACGGTCCTTGGAGTATATGGGGCTTGAAGCGGGTACACCCATGAATCAAATAGCTGTCGACAAGGTTTTTATTGGGTCTTGTACAAATTCTAGGATAGAAGACATGCGGGCCGCAGCAGCAGTTGCTAAGGGGCGACGGGTTGCTGACTCCGTTTACGCGATGGTGGTGCCTGGTTCTGGGCATGTGAAAGCGCAAGCCGAAGAAGAAGGTCTCGATAAGATTCTCACTGAAGCTGGATTTGATTGGCGTGAACCCGGGTGTTCAATGTGTCTTGCAATGAACGGCGACATGCTTTTACCGCGTGAAAGATCGGCATCCACGTCTAACCGAAACTTTGAGGGACGTCAGGGTCCGGGCGGGCGCACTCATTTAGTTAGTCCTCCGATGGCAGCGGCTGCCGCAATTACTGGTCACCTCGCTGACGTCCGTGAATTGATAAAAGGTTAAATAAAAATGGATAAGTTCGATAAGCTTACGGCTATAGCTGCGCCTTTCCCGATTGTTAATTGTGATACTGATAAGATTATTCCTGCTCGATTTTTAAAGACCCTGACCCGCACAGGGCTAGGAAAGTGTTTGTTTGACGCAATGCGATATGACGCGTCAACAGGAGAAGAAAATCCCGATTTCGTTTTGAATAAGCCTGCATATCGAAACGCGGAAATTTTAGTAGCGGGGGAAAACTTTGGTTGCGGTTCTTCTCGCGAGCATGCGCCGTGGGCTTTATTAGATTTTGGTATTCGTTGTGTAATTGCTCCAAGTTTTGCTGATATTTTTTATAACAATTCTTCAAAAAACGGCATTTTACTTATCAAATTACCGCAGCAGCAAATAGATATACTTATGTTGGATGCAGAAAACGGAGCAAATGCTCGCTTTACTGTTGACCTTGAGGATCAAAAAATCACTCGTCCCGATGGGACAAAAATTTCCTTTGATGTTGATCCGTTTAAAAAACATTGTTTGTTGAATGGGCTTGATGATATTGGTTTAACAATGCAAAAATCGAATAAGATTGACGGTTTTGAAGGTAAACAAAAAACTGCGACGCCTTGGCTTTATGGATAGTGTTGAGAAATATCCTCTTCGAGATTTTTTTTGCACATTATAGTCATAAAAATTTTTAGATTAAAAATAATTTGAACGGTTTGGAGAGCTCACATGGCTGCCATAAAGAAGATCTTGATGTTGCCGGGTGATGGGATAGGTCCAGAGGTCGTAGAGGAAGTTCGCCGCGTTATGGGTTGGATGGAGAAAAGGGGCCTGATCAGCTTTGAATTAGAAGAAGATCTTATCGGGGGAAGCTGCATCGATGAATATGGTGTTCCTTTGCGAAGCGAGACTATAGGTCTGGCAAAATCAGCCGACGCTGTGCTGCTAGGTGCAGTTGGTGGGCCAAAATGGGATAATGTGGCGTTCGACGTGCGTCCTGAGGCTGGTCTATTGGAAATGAGAAAAGAGCTTGGTCTGTTCGCCAATTTACGTCCTGCTGTAGTATTCGATGCACTTGCTGACTCATCCAGTTTAAAACGTGAGGTAATTTTAGGTCTAAATATACTTATAGTTCGTGAGCTTACTGGTGGCATTTACTTTGGAGAACCCAGGGGGGTTGAAACTTTGCCAGACGGAGGTCGAAGAGGCTATAATACACTTGTGTATACAACAGATGAGGTCCACCGGATTGGTCGCGTTGGATTCGAACTTGCTCTAAAACGGAATGGTAGATTATGTTCTGTTGATAAAGCTAATGTACTGGAATGTACAAGAATGTGGCGTGAAGAAATCAACCGGATCGCGGAAGATTTTCCCAGTGTTGAGTTGTCACACATGCTGGTAGATAACGCCGCTATGCAGATTGTTCGCGACCCGCAGCAATTTGACGTAATTGTAACCACAAATATGTTCGGCGATATTTTGTCCGATGCTGCTTCAATGGCCACTGGGTCACTCGGCATGCTTCCCTCTGCATCACTCGGCTCATTAGATAATTCTGGAAATCGAAATGCTCTTTATGAACCAGTTCATGGAACAGCACCTGATATTGCTGGGCAGGGCAAGGCCAATCCGCTAGCTATGGTGTTGAGCTTTGCGATGATGTTGCGCTACTCTTTTAACATGGATGAAGTTGCAGACAGCATTGAGCATTCAGTCGAGTCAGTACTAAATTTAGGGTTGCGTACAAGAGATATTATGACCGAGGGTAAGACATGTGTAAGCACGTCTGCTATGGGAGATGCGGTTATTGCCGCGCTTGAAAAGCTTTATAAGTAACTATTATTTGGCCTGTAAATATTTTTTTATATACGAAATCGGTTTTCTAACATTTAAATAATTGCGATTAGAGAGAGTTTGCATGGGATATAAGGTGGCAGTTGTCGGAGCAACGGGAAATGTAGGGCGTGAGATTTTACAGACTTTGAGTGAGCGTGCTTTTCCAATAGATGATATTGTTGCCTTGGCTTCAGATCGCTCTGTAGGCCATGAAATTTCTTTTGGCGAAACAGATGTTTTGAAAGTACGATCTTTGTCCGATTTTGATTTCACCGGATTTGACGTGGGACTATTTTCACCCGGTGGCCCGGTTTCGGCGAAATTTGCACCAAAGGCAGCAGAAGCAGGTTGTGTCGTAATAGATAATAGCTCTCATTTTCGAATGGAGCCTGACATTCCTCTGGTCGTGCCCGAAGTTAATCCGGATGCTCTCATCTTGCATAGTAAAAGAAAAATAATAGCTAACCCTAATTGTTCTACAATTCAGATGGTTATGGCACTAAAACCACTCCACGATGCGGCTAAAATAAATCGTGTGGTGGTTTCTACCTATCAATCTACGTCAGGTGCCGGTAAGGCGGCAATGGATGAGCTTTTCAACCAAACACGGGGCATTTTTGCAAATGATACTCTGGTTAATGCCCAGTTTACTAAACAGATTGCTTTTAATGTCATTCCGCACATAGATGTTTTTATGGATGATGGCATGACAAAAGAAGAATGGAAAATGGTTGTTGAAACAAAAAAAATTATTGATCCGGATATTAAGGTATTCGCAACGTGTGTGCGAGTGCCCGTTTTCGTTGGTCATGGAGAGTCTGTTACCGTGGAACTTGCAAATGAATTAACTGTTGATCAGGCGCGGGGTCTTCTTAGAGGGATGCCAGGGGTAACTGTCATTGACCACAGGGCGGATGAAGGTTACGTCACTCCGTCGGAGGCAGCGGGCGATGATATGGTTTATGTAAGTAGAATTCGGAAAGATCCAACTGTTCGTAATGGGTTGGGTTTTTGGGTTGTCTCAGATAATCTCAGGAAGGGGGCTGCACTTAATGCCGTGCAAATTGCTGAACACTTGTTTGAAGTGGTTCCGGCCCCCGATCAAGAGAATTCGGCGGGGATGGTTATGCAGATACCACTTGAGGATCAGTAATCGTTGCCTTTTGCAGCAGAACCATTAGTCAAAGGGAGATAATTTAATTTCATTATTTATAGTAATTTTTTGTGCAACCGGGATCGTTACTAAAGACATGCCAAATAACAGAATTATTAAACCAAAAGCCTGATTTAATATTTTAAAATTTGGATGATTTTTTATAGGCTTGAATATTGAGACTATGCTGGTTAAAAGCGCCCACCAAACGGCCGCTCCAATAAAAACACCTAAAACCAGCGATCCCGCAGACAAATTAAAACTGACGTTTCCATTATTTGGGCCGATGAAGGCAAAAACTATTCCGAAGGCTGTTATTGTAATGGGATTGGTGATGGTGAAAAATAAACCAGAGAAAAAATCCTTAAACAAACTGTTGATTTTATCTTCATTTGATATTTCGATATTATATCTGAATACTCTAAATGCAATAAAACAAATGAATGTTCCTCCTATCAATTGAATTAAAAAATAGTTATCGGATAAGAAATCTGAAATAAGTTCAAATCCGAGTAAAACAACAATACACCATACTGTATCCGCCACTGTTGATCCCAGTCCAGTAGCAAACCCTGCGGCTATTCCATGGGTAAGTGTTCTTTGAATGCATAAGGCTGCAACTGGTCCGATGGGAGCGGCAATAAAAAATCCGGCAATAGCTCCCTTTAAAAAATGAAATATAAAGTCCATATTATAAAGTGACCAAGTTGAATTTGTTGTTTTAATCATCGAGACTAACTAGTGTCTAGTTTTCATTTAATTGATATTAAAGAAATCTTAAAAAAAATAATTAATTATTTCGATCTATCGTTTAAAATGTAGAGAAATTCCCTTTGGGAGTTGAGAAAAATGGGAAGAATTAGTTGATAAATAAAATGGCTCATGAAGAAATTTGAGGTACTTAAGAGCAACATGAGGCCCCGTAGAAGCGTATTGTATATGCCAGGCGAGAATGAACGTGCCTTAAAAAAAGGTAGGGAATTGAAGGCTGATGTTTTTATTATGGATCTAGAAGACGGTGTTGCTCCCCATTCCAAGCAAGCTGCACGTTTGCGAGTTATTGATCACATTAAAGAAGGAGGCTATGGCACACGCGAAATTTGTGTGCGAATTAATGGTGAGGGGACAGAATGGTATGAGGATGATATCTCTGCTGTAGCCAAATCATCTGCGGATGCTGTTGTTTTGCCAAAGGTTAATGATCAAGATTCCGTTTTGCGAGCTGTAGAGTTAATGGAAAAAGCTAAATGTAGGCCGGAGTTGAACATTTGGTGCATGATTGAGACCGCTAGAGGAGTACTCAATGCCGACTCTATAGCTGCTTCTCACTCAAGGGTCTCCGTACTAATTTTGGGTGGAGCAGATTTAACTAAAGATCTGAAAGCCCGTCATCTACCTGATAGAACACCGCTATTGACCAGTATTCAAGTTTGTGTCTTGGCTGCCAGAGCACACGGGCTTGGTGTGCTTGATAGTCCATTTTTTGACTTGTCAGATGATGAAGGATTCTTGAATTCATGTTGTCAGGGTCGAGACTTTGGCTTCGATGGGAAAACACTTTTGCATCCAAAGACTTTGGAAGTCGCAAATCGAATTTTTTCACCCTCGAAGGAAGAATTGGAGTGGGCTTTTCGGATTAAAGAGGCCCATGAGAAAGCCTTGTCTGAGGGGAAGGGAGTAACCCTAGTGGATGGTCAATTGGTGGAAAGTTTACACGTAGCAGAGGCGCAAAGGCTTGTTGAATTTTCTGAGGTAATCAACACTAGAGATAAAGCGTAATATTGACATGAAAATTAGTTAAGTTTGATATGACTAATATTAATATTAAAAATCTGCAATTTTTTTATGCCTACGTATTAACAAATACCTAGTTTATGCTTATTTAGTACGTAAATAAAAAATTGCGTAGTGCGTTTGACGAGGACGTTGCAACGTTTTAAATGGATATTTGGAGACAGGACGGCATGCCGTCGCAAAAAACAATTACAGGAAGCGTGACATGACACCCGGTCAGCGCCCATTATCGCCGCATTTACAGGTGTATAAACCCGAGTTTACATCAGCGTCATCCATTTTCCATAGAATAACCGGTGTAGCGCTTGCTGCCGGCACAATTCTTTTGGTTGTATGGTTTGTTGCGGCTGGGGTTGATGGGGCTGCTTTCAACAGTATGCAAAGTTTCTGGGGAACAATCATAGGACAATTGTTGCTAGGTGGTTGGTCTTTCGCATTTTTTTACCATTTATGTAACGGCATTAGACATCTTTTTTGGAGTACAGGTAGGGGTTTCGATTTGAGTTCCGCTAGGAACTCGGCTCTTATTATGCTTTTTGCATCCTTATTTTTAACTGGCGCAGCATGGGTATGGGGCTTTCTTTTGATGGAAAAAATTTGATGCATGGTTTTATCAATTTTTTTAGGTTTCGAAGCACCACCGGGGCCAAGCACGCAACAGCACATTGGTGGGCCCAAAGGGTAACTGCTATATTGTTGATTCCACTTCTTTTGTGGTTTGTTGCCTCAATAATAAGCCTTGTTGGAGCAGAGCAAGAAGATGTCCGGACTTGGATAGGGGTACCTTGGGTGTCAATCTTGTTGATTTTTATGTTTGGAGTATTATTTCACCATACACAACTTGGACTACAGGTTGTTCTTGAAGACTACGTACATACAGCATGGTTAAAATCAATTTCTATAATTTTTGTTAAAACCGCAGCCGTTGTGCTTTTTATTGCCAGCTCTTTTGCGATCCTGATAATTGTTTTCGCGGAGTAAAACTATGTCCAAAGCATATGAAATAGTTGACCATGAATATGACGTCATAGTAGTTGGTGCTGGCGGCGCAGGATTACGAGCGACTTTTGGGTTATCCATTAAGGGATTAAAAACTGCATGTATTACCAAAGTTTTTCCAACTCGTTCACATACTGTTGCTGCTCAAGGAGGAATTTCTGCTGCCCTTGGTAATATGGGAAAAGATGATTGGCGATGGCATTTCTATGACACAGTTAAAGGAGCGGACTGGTTAGGGGATCAGGATGCGATAGAATATATGTGTCGTGAAGCGATGCCGTCGGTGATAGAATTGGAGCACTACGGTGTACCATTTTCCCGAACCGAGACCGGGCATATATATCAACGTCCCTTTGGTGGGATGACGACTGAATATGGTGAGGGTCCGCCGGCGCACCGCACCTGTGCTGCTGCAGACCGCACAGGGCATGCGATTTTGCATACACTCTATCAGCAGTCACTTAAGAATCAGGCCGAATTTTTTGTTGAATATTTCGCGTTGGATCTTATCAGAGATTTGGATGGAAAAATTTCTGGAGTTATGGCTTGGAATTTGGACGACGGAAAAATTCACCGGTTTAAAGCGCAGATGGTTATAATAGCGACTGGTGGTTATGGTCGATGTTATTTCTCGTGTACCGGAGCGCATACACAAACAGGTGATGGAAACGCGATGGTGCTACGAGCGGGTTTACCACTTCAAGATATGGAATTTATACAATTTCATCCAACTGGTATTTATGGTGCGGGAGCCCTAATTACGGAAGGAGTGCGCGGAGAAGGTGGTTACCTTACCAATTCAGAAGGTGAGAGGTTTATGGAACGTTATGCTCCTCACGCCAAGGATTTAGCTTCACGTGACGTAGTTTCACGATCGATGACCATTGAAATGAATGAGGGTAGAGGTTGTGGGGATAGTAAAGATTTTATTCACCTACATATAGAACATCTTGAACCGGAGGTGATAGCTAAACGATTGCCTGGAATTTCAGAAACAGCAAAAATTTTTGCGGGTGTAGACGTTTCCAGAGAACCTATTCCCGTTTTGCCTACGGTTCACTACAATATGGGCGGCATACCAACAAATTATATGGGAGAGGCTGTTCAGCCGATTAAGGACAACCCTGACGTTGTTATTCCAGGCTTGATGGCAGTAGGTGAGGCTGCTTGTGTGTCTGTTCATGGGGCGAACCGGCTGGGGTCAAATTCCCTCCTTGATTTAGTTGTATTTGGACGCTCAGCTGCGGATCGATGTGCAAAAGTAGTAACAGCAGGCGCCAAACAACAGAGCTTGCCCAAAGATTCCGGAGATTCTGTGCTTGATTGGCTTGACGCCAGGCGTCATTCGAAGGGGACGACTTCTACCGCCGAGTTAAGAGGTGAAATGCAGCGGACAATGCAAGCACATTGCGCTGTTTTCCGTACCGAGCAGCTTATGGCTGAGGGAGTTGCGAAAATGGCAAGCATATGGTCTCGCATGAATGACATAAAAGTTTCTGATAGTGGAATGATATGGAATTCAGATCTTGTGGAGACTTTAGAATTGGATAATTTGATGGCTCAAGCCTTGGTAAGTATTCACGGTGCATTAGAGAGAAAAGAGAGTAGAGGAGGGCATGCACGCGAGGATTACCCTGACCGGGATGATGAAAATTGGATGAAACACAGTGTTGCCTGGCTTAATGATGATGGAACAAGTCGATTTGAATTTCGTCCAGTCCATAACTACACATTGTCAGACGATGTAGAGGCGGTGCCGCCGAAGGCACGTGTTTACTAATTTGTTAAAAGATTTTTAGGATTAGGTTTGTATGGTTGAATTCGCATTACCTGCTAACTCAAAAGTTACGGAGGGGAAAACTTATAAGGCCCCAGAAGGAACGAAAAACGTTAAAAATTTTAAAGTTTATCGCTGGGATCCTGACACTGAGGACAATCCTCGTATTGATACTTATGAGATTGATTTAGACACTTGCGGCCCGATGGTATTGGATGCGCTAATTAAAATCAAAAATGAGATTGACCCATCACTCACCTTTCGTCGTTCATGTCGTGAAGGGGTATGTGGATCTTGTGCAATGAATGTCGATGGTACCAATACTCTGTCTTGTATTAAGGATATCAATGATATTGATAATGACGCCAAGATTTATCCGTTGCCTCATATGCCAGTCATCAAAGATCTCGTGCCAGATCTAAAACAAGCGTACGCACAATACGCCTCGATAGAGCCTTGGTTAAAAACAAATACACCTGCACCAAAAAACCGAGAGCGTCTACAGAGTCCGGAAGAACGGGAGAAGTTAGACGGGCTCTGGGAATGTGTTTTGTGCTTTTGCTGTTCTACATCTTGCCCCAGTTATTGGTGGAATGGAGACAAATATCTTGGTCCCGCAGCTTTGCTGCAATCATATCGTTGGATTGCAGACTCTCGCGATGAGGAAACTGATGCGCGACTCGATAATCTTGAAGATCCCTTTCGTCTCTATCGTTGTCATACCATTATGAATTGCACGAAAACATGTCCAAAACATCTAAACCCTGCAAAAGCTATTGGTGAAGTTAAGGTTGCAATGATGCAGCGCAAATAGATTGATTAAATAATTATTTCTTCTGCGAGCTGTTTCCACAAAAGTTACTTGTTCATCCTAACTTTATTCCTTGCTCAATTCGATTATTCAGGCTAGTTAGCCAAAGTCTTTTTTATGGAGAGACCTTGGATCCTGGTAGGTGATCGATTACGGTTCAGAAATAATTAATTCGCGTTTTAATTCGGAAGGATTACCCATGGCACGAAACAAAATTGCTCTTATTGGCGCAGGCAATATCGGTGGTACGTTGGCTCATCTTGCAGGTTTAAAAGAGTTGGGTGATATAGTTTTGTTTGATATTGTAAAGGGAGTATCATCCGGTAAAGCACTGGATTTAGTGCAGTCCTCCCCTGTTGAGAATTTTGATACAAAGATGAGAGGCACATCGGCTTATTCTGCAATAAAAGGTGCAGACGTTGTGATTGTTACAGCTGGTATACCGCGCAAGCCTGGAATGAGTAGGGATGATTTAATTGGAACAAATACCAAAGTTATGCAAGCGGTCGGAGAGGGAATAAAGAAAAATTGCCCTAATGCATTCATCATATGTATTACCAACCCATTGGACGCAATGGTTTGGGCACTTCGTGAGGCGAGTGGTCTGCCTAAAAACAAGGTTGTTGGCATGGCCGGCATTCTTGATTCTGCCCGATTTCGATATTTTTTAGCGGATGAGATGAATGTCTCGATACAAGATGTAACAGCGTTTGTATTAGGCGGTCACGGAGATACGATGGTGCCGCTTGTGCGTTACTCGACTGTTGCTGGTATTCCATTGCCAGATTTAATAAAAATGGGATGGATAACGCAGAAAAAGCTTGATGAAATAGTTCAGCGAACCCGTGACGGAGGAGCAGAAATTGTCAAGTTTCTTGGAAATGGTTCTGCATACTATGCACCTGCATCTTCTGCGATTCAAATGGCAGAAGCCTATCTAAAAGATAAAAAAAGGGTGTTACCTTGTGCTGCATCGCTTAATGGGCAGTATGGTGTAAAAGGACTGTACATAGGTGTTCCTGTTGTAATCGGAGCGAGAGGAGTTGAGAGGATTGTTGAGATCAAGCTAGATGCCAAAGAAAAACGACAATTTAATAAATCGGTAAATGCTGTAAAGGAGCTTATTGGAGTGGTAAAGTTAATGAGACAAAAAAAATCAAAAAAATAATAAAGGTAGTTTGCACCTGTTTATTTTCTTCATCATCAGAGTAGAATGGCACGATGAACATACATGAATATCAGGCCAAGGGCTTACTTAGAGGGTTCGGTGTGGCTGTTCCTAAGGGCGGAATTGCCTATACCTCTGAAGAGGCTGTTAAGGTGGCTGTTGAATTAGGAGGGCCGGTATGGGTGGTGAAGGCACAAATTCATGCTGGTGGCCGCGGTAAAGCAGGAGGAGTGAAGTTGGCAAAGTCGGCTGAGGAAGTAGGCCAGTTTGCAGAAGCAATGTTAGGGAAAAAACTTATAACACACCAGACTGGGCCCGACGGGAAAGAAATTAACAGAGTATACATTGAAGATGGTTGCGATATTCAGCGCGAACTCTATGTGGGGATTTTAATCGATCGTGCGACGAGTCGAATAACGATCATGGCTTCTACTCAAGGTGGTATGGATATTGAAGAAGTTGCGGCAGTTTCACCTGAAAAGATTCTTAAGCTTTCAATTGACCCTGTTACTGGGCTGCGGGACCACCACACACGGCGTGTTGCTTATGAACTTGATCTTAAAGGATCGCAGGTAAAAGCATTCGCTCAATTTGTTGACGGGATGTATACCGCTTTCACAGAACTCGATGCTTCAATAGTTGAAATTAATCCATTAGTAATAACTAGTTCCGGTGAGGCCGTTGCGCTGGATGCTAAAATGAATTTCGATGACAATGCTTTGTTTAGGCATAATGACGTTGCAAAGTTGCGCGATGAAACGGAAGAAGATCCAACAGAATTAGAAGCCGCTAAGTATGATTTAAATTATGTGAAATTAGATGGTAATATTGGTTGCATGGTAAATGGTGCAGGGCTGGCTATGGCTACGATGGATATCATCGAGCACTGTGGTGGAGTGCCTGCAAATTTTCTAGATGTGGGAGGAGGTGCTACTCGTGATCGTGTGACAGCAGCCTTTAAAATAATACTTTCTGATCCAAATGTGGAGGCGCTTCTCGTGAATATTTTCGGTGGAATCATGCGTTGCGACGTGATAGCAGAAGGTGTCGTATCCGCAGCTCGCGAAGTAAGCTTGTCAGTGCCACTTTGTGTGCGGCTTGCTGGTACTAATGTGGATCTAGGTAAGAAGATTCTTGAGGAGTCTGGTCTCCCAATTATCGCTGCTGAGGATTTAGCAGACGCAGCTAAAAAGGCGGTTGATGCAGCTAGGGAAGCTGTCTAATGTCTATTCTCGTGAACAAAAGTACAAAAGTACTTTGCCAGGGGTTTACTGGCTCTCAAGGGACATTTCATTCAGAGCAGGCGATTGCCTATGGAACTAATATGGTTGGTGGAGTAACTCCTGGTAAAGGTGGGGAAACACACCTTGATTTACCAGTGTTTGATACCGTTTCGGATGCAATTAATAAAACTGGTGCTAATGCCAGCGTAATATATGTACCACCGCCTTTTGCCGCTGACGCTATTCTTGAAGCTTTAGACGCGGAGGTGCCTCTAGTGGTTTGTATTACTGAGGGAATTCCGGTCTTAGATATGGTGAGGGTTAAGCGTGCTCTAACCGGTTCATCATCGCGATTGATTGGACCAAATTGTCCCGGTGTGATCACACCCGATGAGTGCAAAATTGGGATTATGCCTGGCAATATTCATCAAAAAGGAAAAATTGGGATCGTGTCGAGATCTGGCACATTAACTTATGAAGCGGTAGCGCAAACAACCGCAGTTGGATTGGGCCAAACAACCTGTATTGGGATTGGTGGTGATCCAGTCAATGGTACTAATTTTATTGATGCATTAGAATTGTTTCTCGACGATGATGATACTGAGGCAATAGTGATGATCGGGGAGATTGGCGGTTCTGCAGAGGAAGAGGCGGCAGACTTCTATAAGAAATCGAAGGTTCAGAAGCCTATGGTTGGCTTCATAGCGGGAGCGACGGCTCCTCCAGGGCGGCGTATGGGACATGCGGGTGCAATTATTGCTGGGGGTAAAGGTGGTGCTGAGGACAAAATTGAAGCAATGAAGAGCGCGGGTATCAATGTTTCACAGTCACCAGCTGCGCTCGGACAAACAATGCTGAATACTTTAGAAAATTAACAGGAGAAGTTTTTATCGCTCATGCTTAACCTTTGCTTTAAATCTCCCTATTTGGGGCTATTGTGGAATAATCTTAATACTTTCAGGCGGAATAAAAATGTCGCACGAAAATTTAGTTAGCAGCTCGTTTCTTGCGAGTGTTAATAGCACTTTTGTTGAAGAACTGTATGCACGTTATTTAAAAAATCCAAATTCTGTTGAGCCGGCTTGGCAAACTTTTTTTTCAGAGCTCTCTGATGAAACACCCACGGTTTCCCGTGCACTCGCTGGCGCAAGCTGGTCTCCACGTCAAGATCGAATTGTTGGTAAGGGTAATGGAGCGATTGAGGCGATTGCTGAAGTCACGAGATTAGAATCTAAAATTGACCTTAATTCCAATAATTCTGACATGGCTATTACAGACTCCATCCGAGCGTTGATGTTAGTAAGGTCCTATCGAGTTCGTGGGCATTTGGCTGCCAATCTGGATCCGCTCGGTATCTATAAACAGGATGATCATCCGGAGTTGGATTACCGAGCTTATGGATTTACGGAAACAGATCTAGATCGGAATATCTTCATTGATAATGTTCTCGGGCTTCAAACCCCCACTTTGAAAGAAATTATTACCCGTTTACAAGAAACTTATTGTGGTACGGTTGGGGTTGAATTTATGCATATTCAAGAGCCGGATCAAAAACAATGGATCCAAGAACGCATCGAGGGTATTCACAATCGCACAAATTTCACACCTTTGGGTAAGGAAACTCTTCTGACAAGGCTCACCGAGGCAGAAACATTTGAGAATTTCTTGAACACTAAATATCCCGGCACTAAACGCTTTGGTCTTGATGGTGGGGAAAGTCTCATACCTGCAGTTGAACAAGTACTGAAACGTGGAAGTCAGCTAGGTGTTAAAGAAGTAGTTCTTGGAATGCCACATCGAGGCCGCTTGTCAGTTTTGGCACACGTGATGCAAAAATCCTATGCAGCAATTTTCGCTGAATTTCAGGGGAATTCAAGTGTTCCAGATGGTGTCCAAGGTTCCGGGGATGTAAAATATCACCTTGGAACCTCAGCCGATGTTACTTATGACGATAAAACAGTTCACTTGTCGCTATCGCCTAACCCCTCACATCTTGAAGCGGTTGACCCAGTGATTGCAGGAAGAGTCCGTGCCAAACAGCGTCAGATAAATGATGAGGAAAGGCGTCAGGTGCTAGGGATCGTAATGCATGGAGACGCAGCATTTGCGGGGCAAGGGTTAGTTGCTGAATGTTTAGATATTGCAGATGTAAAGGGTTATAAAACTGGTGGTACTTTGCATTTTATTGTAAATAACCAGATTGGTTTTACAACCAATCCTGTTGAATCTAGATCGACCCCTTATCCATCAGACGGGGCCAAAGGATCGCAAGCTCCAATTTTTCACGTAAACGGCGATGACGTTGAGGCAACGGTGCATGTTGCGCGAATTGCCACGGAGTTCAGACATGAATTTCGTAAAGATGTAGTCGTGGATATGTGGTGTTACCGTAGATTCGGCCATAATGAAGGTGATGAGCCAGCTTTCACTCAACCCCTTATGTATTCAAAGATTGCAGAACACGAGAGTACAAGGCGTCTTTACGTAGACCAGTTAGTGCGGGAAGGTTCAATGCCTAACCAGCGTGCGAGTGAAATTGAACAAGAGGTGAAGGATCGACTTGAAAAGGATTTCCAAGCTGCAGCTAACTACAAGCCAAATAAGGCGGACTGGCTTGATCGTAAATGGTCACATTTAGCAACAGCGCCGACTTCTGAAGAACGGCGTGGAAAAACTGATTTACCTTTGCAAGAACTTCAGAGGATTGGGTTAGCTTTGGTAAAATTGCCAAGTGATTTCAATCTGCACCCTCGTTTGGTTCGTGTAATGAATGCACGACGGAAAATGATTGAAACTGGTGAAAACATAGACTGGTCTTTGGGTGAGGCACTCGCATTCGGTTCCCTTGCTGATGAAGGTTTTTTAGTGCGTTTATCCGGTCAGGATGTACAGCGTGGTACTTTTTCTCAGAGACACGCCCATTTAATCGATCAAATGACAGAAGAACATTTTGTTCCATTAATGAATATTAGCAAAAATCAAGCACAGTTTGTGGCACACAATAGCCCGCTTTCTGAGGCTGCAATTTTAGGGTTTGAATATGGTTATAGCTTGGTTGAACCAGATGCTTTGATTTGTTGGGAGGCGCAATTTGGTGATTTTGCCAATGGCGCACAGGTCATTATTGATCAATTCATATCTTCTGCGGAACGTAAGTGGTTAAGGATGTCAGGAATAGTTATGTTGCTCCCTCATGGTTATGAAGGTCAAGGGCCGGAACACTCGTCTGCTAGGCTGGAGAGATATCTCCAGTTATGTGGTGAGGATAATATGCAGATTTCTGTTCCATCAACCCCAGCAAATTATTTTCATCTTTTAAGACGGCAACTGCATCGTAATTTTCGTAAGCCGTTAGTTGTGATGACACCAAAATCCTTATTACGCAACAAACTATGTGTCTCCTCCTTTAAGGATATGTGCACTGGAACAGGTTTCAGGCGGGTTATGCCTGAGTCTGATCACATAACTGATGACCAAAATATACGCAGGGTTATATTGTGTTCTGGGAAAGTTTATTACGATTTGCTATCAAAACGGCGTGAAAATGATATAAACGACATAGCAATCGTTCGTATAGAACAAATATATCCCTTCCCAAAGAAGGCGCTGGGTGTTGAATTATCAAAATATGCAAACGCGTCTGTTGTTTGGTGTCAGGAAGAACCTCGTAACATGGGGGCTTGGACATTCGTGGACCGACGGATCGAAACTTTGTTGGCTGAATTGGGAGTTTCTGCAAAAAACCCAACATACGTTGGACGGGAGGAAGCAGCATCACCGGCTACCGGTTCATCGAAGACGCATGTACAACAGCAAAATAAACTTATTGATGAAGCGCTAAGCCTTGAATGATTAATAATTAAGTTTCGTATAATAGGAATTTCTTATGGATATTATTGTTCCCCAACTTGGTGAATCTATCACTGAAGCCACTGTCGCACGTTGGCTTAAGAAAGTCGGCGAAAAAGTCTCAGAGGACGAACCCTTAGTAGAATTGGAGACCGACAAAGTAACGCTTGAAGTTAACGCTCCAAGTAGCGGTACGTTAGCAGATATTGCTTTTAAGGAAGGGGTTGAGGTTCAGATTGGTGCGGTCCTTGGTGAGATTGGGGAGTCAAAAGCAGTTGCTTCCGATAGAGGGAGCAGTGAAAATATCACACCAGACTTAAATACGTCGACCGAGATCTCAGATAAACCTGCTACAGAAAATCTGTCAATGTCTCCAGCTGTACGAAAGATGTTGGGTGATAATAATCTAAATCCACATCAAATTCCTGCAACGGGTAAAGGCGGAAGGCTTACAAAAGCGGATATACTGGGGTATTTGGAGGAGCGTGAAAATTCGTCTTCGTCTGAGGACCAAGATACGTTATCTGCTTCAGATTTACCTCAAATAAAACTTCGAACAGAAGAAAGAGTGAGAATGACGCGGTTGCGGAAACGTATCGCCGAGCGCTTAAAAGAAGCACAGAATAACGCTGCAATTCTCACAACTTTTAATGAGGTTGATATGACAGCAGTGCTTAGGGCACGGAACAAGTATCGTGAAACTTTTGAAAAAAAACATGGTGTACGTCTAGGTTTTATGTCTTTCTTTGCTAAGGCTTGCATAGGTGCTTTGCAAGAAATTCCAGCGGTGAACGCAATAATTGATGGCGAGGATATCGTATATAGAAACTACGTTGATCTTGGAATTGCGGTTGGGACTGATCAAGGATTGGTTGTACCAGTTTTGCGTGATGCTAATCTTAAAAGTTTCGCCGAGATTGAAAAGTCTGTTGGTGAACTCGGAAAACGTGCACGTGCTGGTGATTTAGCAATACAAGATCTCACAGGCGGTACTTTTACCATTACTAATGGGGGCGTTTATGGATCATTGTTGTCAACCCCCATAATAAATCCACCTCAATCGGCTATTCTTGGAATGCATAAGATTGAGGAGCGAGCAATCGCAATTTCCGGAGAAGTCGTTATAAGACCTATGATGTATTTAGCACTTTCGTATGATCATAGAATTATTGACGGTTCAGAAGCAGTAAGGTTTCTTGTTCGTATAAAAGAATGCATCGAAGCTCCTGAACGTATCTTATTTGACATTTAATGGGGTGAGCGTTCTAGAAAAGGTATTTATATATGGCAGATAATCAATTTGATTTGGTAGTCATTGGTGCTGGCCCGGGTGGGTATGTAGCAGCCATAAGAGCGGCACAACTTGGAATGTCAGTAGCATGCATTGATAAGCGTGGTGCGGCTGGGGGCACATGTTTAAATGTTGGTTGCATCCCTTCCAAAGCTCTTTTAAAATCCTCTGAGAAATTCGCCGAAGCGCAGAATGAACTTGCTGTTCATGGGGTCGAAACAGGTGAAATTTCTCTTGATCTCAAAACCATGATTGGTCGTAAAGATGCGGTGGTTGATGGTCTCACAAAAGGAATCTCATTTCTATTTAAGAAAAATAAGGTGGAAGAAATTATTGGGGAGGCTTGTCTTTTTGAGGCGGGCAAGGTCTCGGTTAATACTGATAATGGTGTTCGAATACTTGAGGCCAATAAAATTTTAATCGCTACCGGTTCGGAACCGTTATCTTTATCAGGGTTGAATATCGACGAAAAAAAAATTGTAACATCCACTGGTGCACTATCTTTGTTAAAAGTTCCAGATCATTTAGTTGTGATAGGAGCAGGTTACATTGGGCTCGAAATGGCGTCAGTGTGGTCTCGGCTAGGTGCAAAAGTTACGGTAGTAGAATTTCTTGATCGTATTACACCAATGATGGATCATGAAACCGCAGAAACATTGCATAAGAATCTTCAAAAGCAAGGAATTGAATTTCGTCTTGGCACTAAAGTAGTTGAGGCCAAAACTTCGAAAAACGGTGTATGTCTCAAGATAATTCCCGCTTCCGGTGGGGAAGTAGATACTATTGATTGTAATGTTGTATTGCAAGCTATCGGCCGTCGACCATATACAGATGGACTAGGGCTTGAAAATCTGGGTGTTTTGCAAGATGAAAGAGGTTTCATCTCTGTTGATGAAAAATTTGAGACGAACGTGAGGGGTGTTTTTGCAATTGGAGACGTAATACCCGGACCGATGTTGGCTCACAAAGCTGAAGAGGAGGGTACAGTGGCAGTGGAAATGATGGCCGGGCATTCTGGTCATATAGATTATAATAATATTCCAGCAGTAATTTATACCTCTCCGGAGGTGGCCTCTGTAGGTAGAACTGAGGAACAACTCAAGGAAGCAGGTATTTCTTATTGTGTTGGAAAATTCCCATTTTCAGCTAATTCGCGTGCGCGATCATCTGGAATTGATTCCTCAGGTTTTGTCAAAATATTAACCGACAAGGCCACTGATACTATTCTTGGGTCGCACATCGTTGGTCATGACGCGGGAACAATCATTGCAGAATTAACATTGGCTATGGAGTTTTCTGCGAGTGCCGAAGATTTAGCCCGCACTTGCCATGCACATCCAACTTTAAATGAAGCGGTCAAAGAAGCTGCCCTTGCAGCTTGGGGCAAGCCAATTCATGTTTAAGTGTTGAGATTGGGTTAGTTTTTTCAAATATACTACTAGCCCAAACTCAGGTGGTTAGCTTTTCTAATTTTATTTGGGTTTAAGCAACAAGTACATTAGAATCGTCGCTAACTGTGACGCGTCGTAGAAGTCTGCGCTGATCTCTGGGAAAATCTGTGCGAGCATGAAGTAAGCAACGATTATCCCAGATTATCATGTCACCAACTTCCCAAATATGATCATAAATAAACTGTTCTTGCGATTGTAGAGCGTAAATTTCTGAAAGGATACTTTTCCCTTTTTCTTCCTCCATACCAATTATTTCTTCGGTCATTAATGGACATACAAAGACGGCAATTCTGCCTGTTTCAGGATGTTTCCGGAATACTGGGTGGGAGTGATGGGGAACGCGATTACGATCATACTTTTCAAATGTTTTGAATGTGGTACCGAACTCATAACAATTCATCGCTAGTTTACCCTTCAAGCGAGTTTTTAGTTTTGTGGAAAGGGCATCATAGACAGCGTATTGATTGGAGAACTTAGTATTTCCGCCAATGGTTGGAACCTCAACCGCATAAAGTGTAGTAGCTTTGTGTGGCTTAGCCAGATAAGGGGTGTCTGTATGCCACATCATTTCGCCGTCTGGATGTGCACCAATTACACGACCGTCTTCCACCACATTTGAAATTAACATTATTTCATCACTTGCGTGCCTGGGGTGTTGTCGGTCTTTTGGTCGATTGTAAGTGCCCACCTCGCCAAAAACACTGCAAACACGTCTTTGGTCGGCCGGTTTTATTTCTTGCCCGCGAAAATATACTACTTGGTAATCTAAAAATGCCTGATAGATGATTTCAGCGTCGGTATCAGATATCTTTCTACTTATATCGATATTGGAAAGTTCCGCACCGCACGCTTTGCCTGACGGCACCACTTCTACGACCATGGTACTTCTCCATTCTATTTTTTGTATAATTAACCAGAACAAAATACCCGAAGCAACAAAAGAAACAAATTTTTTCCGTTATTCGCCCTTATATACTGGTCTATTTCCCTGAACAGTAATACGGCGCATCAAGCGTCTTTGGTCTGAGGGGAAATCTCGCCTAGCGTGAAGAGAACAACGATTATCCCAAATTATTAGGTCGCCAACTTCCCATCGATGCTCATAACAAAATTGTGGTTTGCGTTGCAAATCAAAAATTTTTTTTAATATTTCAATGTTTTGGGCTTTATCTAAGCCTTCTATCTCTTCCGTCATAAGTTCATTTACGAATACTGCCATTCGACCAGTTTCTTCATGTAGTCGAAAAACTGGATGCATAGCGGACTGTTTTTCTTTGTGATCATATTTGGGTTTGGTTTTTACAGTGGTTCCAAATTCATATGCAGTGTAAGCATCTCGCCCTTTTAACAGGGATTTTAAATTTCCTGGTAGGGCCTCATAAACCGCATATTGATTACTGAAAATAGTTTCACCACCTTTCTCTGGTACCTCAAGGGAGTATAGAGTGGTCGCTTTGTGTAAATGATGGTCATAAGCAGTATCAGTATGAAACATCATTTCACCATCGGGCAGAGCCCCAATTGGTTCGCCATTCTCTCTGATGTTGCTAATAAACATAACTGCCGGATGCCGTTTTTTCATGCTATTGGTTTTTAGATTATCAGGGCGCATGTAGTCCCCCGGTGTTCCAAAATATTTGGTAAAACGAAGATGTTCGTTTTCTCCTAAATTTTGTCCCCGGAAGTAAATTACCAGGTATTTTAACCATGCATGGTAGATAGCTAGTGAGTCTTCAGCAGATAATTGCGCTTTTAGGTTAATACCACGAATTTCTGCACCACAGCTGGATTTTGATGGAATAATTTCTAAAGTCATTCTATCAGAGTAGACCTACCTGCTCATGATTTCTAGTCAACTATTGTAATTTTAATAAAATATGTCTTCGTGTCCTAAGGCAACAAAACAGTTTCAAGCACAAATAAAAGGAGGATACAGCAGTATTGGAACTTTTATTTATCGCGATCTGGGGTGAGACTTACTGTAAATTTGTTTTAGGTGATTTGTATTTACACTAGTGTAGCGTTGAGTACTAGATAAGGAGGAATGACCAAGTAGTTCTTGAATCGATCGTAAATCCCCCCCAGATGTTAGAAGGTGCGTTGCAAATGAATGGCGTAGCGCATGGGGCGTTGCAGTCTCTGGAAGAGCCAGAATTGTCCTTAGTTTTCGCATTTGTCTTTGCACAATTCCGGGATTTAGCCTTTTGCCACGTGCACCCACAAACAATGGGGCTTCCTTACCATCATTATAAGGTCGTATAGAAACATATGCGTTTACAGCTTCCTGCACCACGGGGATGATTGGGATCATCCGTTCTTTTTTTCCTTTGCCTAGAATTGTAATTACGTCACCGAAAGGAATAACCGAGTTATTTAAAGACAATGCTTCCGTAATCCGCAAGCCGCATCCATATAAAACCGTCAGAATCGCAAAATCACGCGCTGCAATCCAAGGTGTTCCAGATAGTTTTTTTGCAGCTTTTAATAACTCAAATGTTTCATCCTCGCCTAGTGGCTTTGGAATTGGAGGCTTAAGTCGAGGGGATTTTACTGACTCTAAGATTTTATTTTTTCCTCGATCGGTTACCTCCAGGAAACGGAAAAAATTTCTTATTGTCGACATTGACCTTGCAAGTGTGCTGTGCGCAATTTGTTTTTCATGTTGGATTAAACGATGACTCAGAAAACTGCGAAAATCTGCAGCGTTGAGTTCAACAAGATCTGTAATTGATGGTCTTTTAGCCAAGTGTTCAGTCATGAAAATGAGAAAAACCGATAAATCACGGGAATAAGCATCTAGAGTATTAACTGACGCCTGTTTTTCGTTGATAATCCATTGCTGCCAATCTGCAATGGCTTCTTGGCAATTTGGATCTGCAGAAAAAGTAATTAAGGTTTTTTTAACATCCATCTTGATAAGCTTATTTCCAGTACATCTGCAAAAAAGGCTAAAAGCTCAGTTCCCTGGCCAGGGTGGAAAGCCTCTGGGTCTGATGCTCCCAGCAATAGAACTGCATTTTTTCTTTCAATTCCATATGTTAATTTGAGACAAGCACAAGAATTTATATCTTTGGCATCATTTTGAAAGAATTTCTGGGGCCATGTGACAGTTGACTGTAAAATAATTCGGTCTTCACCTTTGGGAACTTTTACCTTGCCATCTAAGCTTAGAAGAACTGTTTTTACGTTTAGGAGGTTTGGTAAGTCCTGTGAGATAAGGGACAAAAATTCTTCCAATGACGAAATTCCCAGAACGGATAACACAGCCTTATGTATGCGGCTTTGTGACAAGGTGTTGTCTTTTGCAGCATCCAATAACTGCGTTTCTCTGGATTGTTGGCGGTTAATTTCATTGCGCATACGATGTAATACGAGTTGTTGAATATCCACTATATTGTTGTCACTGTTAAATCTTGGCGGAAAATATTCAGTTATTAATGTGCAAAGCTCATCAAAGTATTCAGGGTTTTTTATAAGCCATTTTTTAATGATAGAGTAATTAAGTTCTGTTTGTATTTGCTCGGGCTTTTGGGGATTTTGTGTCATTTAGAACCCTGTACTATGATTGATGTTTTCATGCTCAAGAAAGTGAACGCGAATTATCCAATATGAGCATTCTACCAATTAAAATTAAGTGTAAAGCATGCTTCGCAATACTGCTACCATGAATACCCTCTCTTTAAAATCGCAAGTTAAGGTATTACTACCGCTACCTTTAGTCGGCCCTTATGATTACCGGGTGCCAGAAAATTTGAGCGTGCATAATGGTGACTATGTAACTGTTCCACTCGGCAACCGACTTGAAAAAGGTGTTGTGTGGGGCAAAGGAGAATATGAGGGGCCGGAAGAAAAACTTAAGTATATTAATGATGTATTAGACATTCCACCCATGGCATATGAAATGCGGCAATTTATCGATTGGACTGCAGAATACACATTGAGCCGCCCGGGTTTGGTTCTTCGCATGGCTATGAGTGCATCCGTAGAATTTGATAAGATGAAACAACAAAAAGCTATTATTTTATCCCCGGGTGCTGGAAACAAACGAATCAGGATGACGCGCGCACGCGCATCTGTGCTTCAAATTGTATCAGATGGGAAGCCACACTCCATCAATGATTTAGCGTCACATGCCGGTGTAAGTGTGGGGGTAATTCGTGGGCTGATTGAAATTGGATTACTTGAGTCCATATCAGTTATGGTTGAAAAAACTCTTGATTTACCATCATGGAAAATGCCCAGACCAAGTTTATCCGATCAGCAAACGGCGGCGGCGGAATTGTTGGCCGCTTCAGTAAGAAAAGCATCAACAAGTATAGATAGTGGGTTTGTGGTATTTGCTCTGGATGGGGTAACTGGTTCGGGGAAGACGGAAACTTATTTTGAGGCGGTTTCTGCCTCATTGGAAGAAGGTCGGCAGACACTGGTGTTGCTGCCAGAAATTGCACTGACAGCACAGTGGCTTGACCGGTTCAAAAAACGTTTTGGTGCTCTACCTGTGCAGTGGCATTCCAATCTGAGTGCTGCAGAACGTCGTAGTAGTTGGCATGCAGCTGCTTCTGGAGTCGCTAAAGTTATAGTGGGTGCTCGGTCGGCATTGTATCTACCTTTTCCAAATCTTGGTTTGATTGTTGTGGATGAGGAACATGACGTTGCTTTTAAGCAGGAGGATGGAGTGATTTATAATGCTCGTGACATGGCTGTTGTTCGGGGACATATTGGCCGATTTCCTGTGGTATTAGCGTCAGCGACTCCGTCGTTAGAAACCATTACCAACATCGAAACGGGTCGGTACAAACGATTATCTTTACCCCAACGCCATGGGGGGGCTACTCTTCCAACTGTTGATATAGTTGATATGCGAACTGAGTCCTCAGAACAACACAGTTGGCTTTCGCCAATACTCATCGAGGCAATACAAAAAACGTTGGTTGCCAAAAATCAAATCATGTTATTTCTTAACCGGCGTGGATACGCACCTCTTACCTTGTGTCGTCAATGTGGGTTTAGGATTTACTGCCCTAATTGTACAGCATGGCTTGTCGAACACCGTGCGAGAGCAAGAATGCAGTGCCACCACTGCGGTTTTTCTATGCCTGTTCCCCAAGAATGTCCTGAATGTACGGCGTGTAATTCCTTGGTTGCATGTGGTCCAGGTACGGAAAGATTGGCTGAAGAAGTTCGTGAAAAATTTTCGGCTGCGCGGCTGGCAGTAATGACAAGCGATACTGTTCATTCTCCAAGTGAGGCAACTAAGTTGGTTGAAAGTATAAAAAGACGCGATGTTGATATTCTGATTGGGACCCAAATTGTTGCGAAGGGTTATAATTTTCCACATTTGACTCTAGTCGGGGTGATAGACGCAGACCTTGGATTGTCAGGAGGTGATTTAAGGGCCGCTGAGCGGGTGTATCAGACGCTACACCAGGTTGGGGGTCGTGCAGGCCGCGCTGAAAAATCAGGTCACGTTATTTTACAGACATATCAACCCGAAAACCCAATAATGCAGGCACTTGTATCTGGTGACAGAGATTATTTTTTAGAATTAGAGTCTCAAACGCGTCGAAAGTATTCTATGCCGCCTTTTGGACGATTGGTAGCATTGATAGTATCCGGCTTAGAAAAAAGATTAGTTGATGCTGCAGCACATGAACTTGGCCGGACTTGCCCTATAGCGGAGGGAATAGCAGTATTTGGGCCAGCAGAAGCTCCTCTTTCAATACTGCGTGGGCGCCACCGGAGGCGTTTATTGCTTAAAGCTAACCAAACTATTCGAGTGCAAAAAATTGTACGGCAATGGCTGTCTGCCACAAAAATTCCTCGCGGGGTTCGGGTGAAGGTTGATGTAGATCCATACAGTTTTATGTAACTTAAGTGTTATAGATGGAAATATAAAAAGGTAATTTTATTCTCTGAACAATAAACTGAACAATTAATTACAATTGTAGACTTTTTATTGAGATATATAGCCGAATTCGATTAAAAGTTTAGTTCTTTATGACTACAAAAGAGAAAAATCAAATAGACTTCTGGCATATTGTTACAATTCGTTCGTTTTATAGAAATAAAAGATTAGAATTTACTGGACAAGATGAAGCAGAAGAGAATATTTGTAATAAAAATTCAGGCAAGAAGTTTCCTCGGGTTGCAAGCCCCTTTTGAGTATGTTAGCAAAATGCCACCTCAGTAAGGAAATACGTTTGTTATTTAATTAGTATATGTCATTTTCTTATTAATTAGCGGAACTAACTTAGTGGGCAAGAGGTAGGTCCATTAGTCAATTGAAGGCGGAACGTGTGTCGTCAGACCTCATAGGTACTACCGGCGTTGCAGAACGTTATGCATCGGCTCTTTTTGATTTATCTATAGATAACGGTGAACTTGATAAAGTTACCGAGGACCTGAATGTCGTGCGTGAAGCAATTGAAATATCGGAGGATTTTAAACGTTTCCTTTTAAGTCCAATTTTTTCATCCGAAGAACAGGCGAAGGCGATTGCTAAAGTCTCAGAGAAAATTGGCCTCACTAAAACGGTTTCTAATTTTCTCGGTGTTGTTGCTCTCAATAATAGGTTATTTTGCCTGGAATCGATTATTAAAGCATGGAATGAGATGCTTTTATCTCATAATAACGAAGTCACAGCAGAGGTAGTATCTGCGACTGGACTTAGTAGCAAACAGCTTGGTGAATTGGAGAAGGTATTAACTGCCTCCGTGGGTTCTAAAATTACAATAAAGGAAAAGGTTGACCCTCATCTTATTGGAGGCATGATTGTTCGTGTTGGATCACGTATGATTGACTCATCGGTACGTACTAAACTTGAAAGACTTAAACTCGATATGAAAGGGGCTGCGTGATGGATATACACGCCGCAGAAATTTCCTCAATTCTGAAGGAACAAATTGCTAATTTTGGAAGTGAAGCTGAAGTCGCAGAGGTCGGCAGGGTTTTGTCAGTTGGAGATGGAATTGCACGTGTCCATGGGTTGGATAACGTTCAAGCAGGCGAAATGGTTGAGTTTCCGGGTGGCATACTTGGAATGGCACTTAATCTGGAAATTGATAATGTTGGAATTGTCATTTTTGGTGATGATAGGACAATTCAAGAAGGTGATATTGTTAAGCGAACCGGATCAATTGTAGATGTACCCGTAGGTGAAGCTTTGTTGGGGCGTGTTGTTGACGGTCTTGGTAATCCAATTGATGGGAAAGGTCCAATAAAAAGTTCTGAACGCCGTCGTGTCGATGTTAAAGCTCCCGGGATTATTCCGCGACAATCAGTAAGTGAACCAGTGCAGACCGGCCTCAAGGCCATAGACAGCCTTATCCCAGTGGGCCGCGGTCAACGGGAGCTTATTATTGGGGATCGGCAAACGGGTAAAACCGCGGTTGCGATAGATACTATGATTAACCAACGTGAGGTAAATGCTGGAGATGATGATAGTAAAAAACTATATTGCATTTATGTGGCAGTTGGTCAAAAACGTTCCACGGTTGCGCAAATTGTCAAAGCACTAGAAGACAATGGTGCGATGGAATACTCAATTGTTGTTGCTGCTACTGCGTCTGACCCCGCTCCACTTCAATACATTGCCCCATATGTTGGGTGCACAATGGGTGAGTGGTTTCGTGATAATAGCAAACATGCACTCATCACCTATGATGATCTTTCAAAGCAGGCAGTTGCTTATCGTCAAATGTCTCTTTTGCTTCGTCGGCCACCCGGGCGGGAGGCGTTTCCGGGGGATGTTTTTTATCTTCATTCGCGGCTTTTAGAGCGCTCAGCAAAGCTTAACAGTGAAAATGGTGGAGGATCATTAACAGCTTTGCCAGTTATTGAGACGCAGGCGGGTGATGTTTCCGCCTACATTCCTACAAATGTAATTTCTATAACGGATGGACAAATTTTTCTTGAAACAGATTTATTTTATGCTGGAATTCGTCCGGCAGTAAACGTTGGAATATCAGTCAGTCGTGTTGGATCAGCAGCGCAGACAAAGGCAATGAAATCAGTTGCAGGTTCTATAAAGCTTGAGCTTGCGCAGTATAGGGAAATGGCTGCATTTGCTCAGTTTGCTTCTGATCTCGATGCTTCAACGCGGAGGCTCTTGAATCGAGGTGCCAGATTGACCGAGCTATTAAAGCAAGCACAATATTCGCCCATGCCTGTAGAGGAACAGGTTGTCTCAATTTATGCCGGTGTGAACGGATATCTTGATAATATACCAGTTACATCCGTAACAAATTTTGAACAGGGGTTATTAACGGAAGTTCGGACAAAACACGATAATATTCTTAGCGAAATAGGCCAAACTGGTCAGCTAAGTGCCGAAACAGCCAGCAGTTTGAAGGAAGTATTAGATACTTATGCTAAAAACTTTGCAGCAGATTAAGCAGAGCCGCTTCATAAAAAAGTTCGTGCAGGGGGCTCAACTACAATGCCTAATCTAAAAGATCTAAGAATTAGGATCGAAAGCGTAAAATCAACTCAGAAAATTACATCGGCAATGAAGATGGTTGCCGCTGCTAAGTTGCGCAGGGCACAAGAGCAGGCTGAATCAGCTCGTCCGTATTCCGACAGAATGGATCGTATGATGGTATCACTGGCTTCCGGCATTGGAGAGAACTTGGGTGGTCCAAAGTTGTTAGTTGGTAATGGCAAGAGTAATATACATTTGATTGTTGTAATTTCCTCAGACCGAGGTCTTTGTGGTGGCTTTAATACCTATATTGTGAGGGAAGTGCGACGTCAGATCGATCTTTTGGATAAAAGCGGCAAAAAAATAAAAATTCTTTGTGTTGGTCGAAAAGCTCGCGATGTATTAAGGCGCTCGTACGCAGCTTATATTATAGAGTCTTTTGAAGACCTAGGGCGTCAGCATCTATCTTATAGTGACGCCTCTGAAATTGCCAACCATGTGCTTAAGTTGTTTGAAAATGATGAATTCGATATTTGTACAATTGTTTACAACCGATTCCAATCGGCAATAAGTCAGGTTGTAACCGCACACCAATTAATTCCCCTCAGGGGATATAAAAATTCAACTGAAGCTTCTGTCGAAGCGCATAATGTTAATGGCGCGGTCCATGAGTTCGAGCCTTCTGAGAAAGAAATTCTTTCGGATCTGTTGCCTCGTAATATTGCTGTTCAAATTTTTCGTGCGTTGTTAGAAAGTGCAGCGTCAGAACACGGTGCAAGAATGACCGCAATGGACAACGCAACACGTAATGCAGGTGAAATGATTGATGATTTGACGCTTACATACAACAGAACTCGTCAAGCAGTTATCACAAGTGAATTAATTGAAATAATCTCCGGCGCCGAGGCGCTTTAGAATAAGGCTAGTGAAAAGAGGAAAATTTTTATGGCTGATACCAATAACATCGGAAAGATCAGACAAGTAATGGGTGCAGTTGTAGACGTCCAATTTAATCCAGGGGCCTTGCCTGAGATCCTTAATGCTTTGCATTGCGAACATGCAGAGGGGACCTTGGTATTAGAGGTTGCCCAGCATCTTGGTGAAGCAACGGTGCGCACAATTGCGATGGACGCAACAGAAGGACTGGTGCGGGGCCAAAAAGTAATTGATACAGGGTCTCCTATTACAGTTCCGGTCGGACCTGAGACATTGGGGCGCATAGTAAATGTGGTTGGGGAGCCGGTTGATGAACGCGGTCCCGTCGAAACTAAAGAACGTTTGCCTATTCATCGCGCGGCTCCAGATTTTATCGAACAATCTACCGAAACCGAAGTTTTAGAAACTGGCATTAAGGTTATTGACTTACTGGCTCCATATGCTCGTGGGGGTAAGGTTGGTCTCTTCGGTGGGGCTGGTGTTGGAAAAACTGTGTTAATAATGGAATTAATAAATAATATAGCGAAGGCCCATGGAGGTTACTCTGTTTTTGCTGGGGTTGGAGAACGGACGCGTGAGGGCAATGATCTTTATCATGAAATGATTGAGTCCGGCGTAATTAATTTAGATGGAGAGTCTAAGGCAGCCCTGGTGTACGGACAAATGAATGAACCGCCTGGAGCTCGAGCGCGAGTGGCACTTACTGGGCTTACTCAAGCTGAGTATTTTCGAGATGCTGAAGGGCAGGATGTTCTTCTTTTTGTTGATAACATTTTTCGTTTTACGCAAGCGGGTTCCGAGGTTTCAGCTTTACTAGGTCGAATTCCATCCGCTGTCGGTTATCAACCCACCTTGGCAACTGACATGGGGACTTTGCAGGAAAGGATTACAACTACAAATAAAGGATCCATAACATCAGTTCAAGCTATTTATGTTCCGGCAGATGATCTTACCGATCCCGCTCCGGCGACATCATTCGCTCATTTAGATGCAACTACGGTTTTGTCACGCCAAATTGCGGAACTGGGTATTTATCCTGCAGTTGACCCTCTTGATTCAACCTCTCGAATTCTTGATCCGAGAACATTAGGTGAAGAACATTACTCAGTCGCTCGCCAAGTTCAAGAAGTTCTGCAGAAATATAAAAGCCTCCAGGATATTATAGCCATTTTGGGTATGGATGAGCTCTCAGAGGAAGACAAACTGATTGTAGCGCGAGCACGTAAGATACAACGTTTCTTGTCTCAACCATTTCATGTTGCGGAGGTCTTTACTGGTTTTCCTGGAGTTTTGGTCAGCCTAGAAGATACCATAAACGGATTTAAAGGTCTCGTTGGAGGGCAGTATGATGATCTTCCGGAAGCAGCATTTTATATGATTGGAACAATTGAGGATGCGGTTGAGAAAGGAAAAAAATTGGCAGATGAAGCCGCATAACGACCAGAGTGCCAGCAGGATGTTTTAATATGCTTGATACAATTGAATTTGAACTTGTTACGCCTGAAAAATTAATGATATCGATGACAGCGTCCATGGTTGTAATTCCTGGCGCAGAGGGCGATCTTGGTATTTTACCCAGTCATACGCCTATCATATCAAGCATACGAACAGGAGTAATTGATGTTCACAATGAAAGTAAGATCGAAAGAAAAATTTTTGTATCGGGTGGATCAGTAGAGATGATTGATGATCACTGCACCGTATTAGCAGATGAAGCGATTTTTCTTGATGATGCCGATCAGAATTCTATTAGTCAGCGATTACTCGCTGCGCGTAAAGCTTTGGAGGAAGTTTCCGCAGAAGACCCGTCTCGCCCGCGTTTTGAAAAAGAACTTTTTCTTGCAGAAGCATTAAAAGATGCCTTAGAAAGTTCCAGCAAAAGTTCTTCGTGAAGTAAAAATTGAAAGTATTTTACTATACGAAACCGACTTTTAGGATGCATGAAATAAGTTCATCCTTAGCATATTTCTAGTAGATTCAAACTCGCGAAAAATATTTTCGTATAGTTCTTTTTTGAAAGATACTATAAGGAAACTAATTTCCTCCAATTCTACCCACCTCCAAGCCCTAAATTCAGGTGTGGAAGTCGCTAAATTTATTGATTGTTCATCCCCGGTAAAAAGAAACCCTATTGCTTTAACATTTTGTCCTTGCCAACTGCGTTTCCAATTTCTAGTTAATACTTCAACTGGTAAATCGTACTTAATCCAGTGTGTTGACTCTCTGAGGAATTTCACCTCATCGATCCCAATCTCTTCCCGCATTTCTCTCAGCGCTGCATCCTTTAATGTTTCGCCTAACTCTATCCCACCCTGAGGTAGTTGCCACGTCGCTTCTATGATATCGTTTCGTTCTGCTACAAGAACTTTTCCATTTCGATTAAATAAAAGAATTGATACGCAGGAACGGTACTTTATTTTTTTCATATTTGACCTGAATTTTATTCCACTGAAAAATAAGAAATAGGTACTAACTTTAAATTTTTAGTTTCCAGTTTATCAATCCAACGTTTCAACCGCTCAAAAGTAACCGGATATGGAAAACCAAAAACAATAATCTTACCCTTAAGATTGGCAATCCGTTCAATTTCTATGAGTTTTCTATCGATAGCATTTCGGGATGCTTCTTGGTCTAGATAAAGGCTGCTATATGTCGATGAAGCAGCAGAGACGCCGGATATTGAACTGATTATCACAGTATTAATAGTTTGCTGACGTAAAAATAGAAGATTGTTTTTTTTCAACTCAGAAAAAACAATCTGCATATGCGATGGTGAACTAGTAAAGTGTGACCCCATAATACTCATAGTCCCCACGTAAGATCTTTCGCGTTCTAATATCCACTTTAGCCGATTACGAAACTCGGTTATAGTGTATGAAGCTTCATTTATGTTTAAAGGTAAATTACGGCCCCTATGTGTTCTTGGTTCCATTGAAATAATTATTAAAGCTTCGTGCCCTGCTGCGTTGGCAGCCGCAATCCAGTTATCTGTTTCCTTGGAGTGTGGCCAAAACGCAAGCGTAATTTCTCCTGGTAATTCCTGTATAGCCGTTCTGGTCGCAGCGGCACTTTTTCCTAGGCCATAGATCACTATTGCAATGCATGGAACTCTTTCCGGTAGATTGTCTGGTGAACGGCAAGTGTGACGAGTATTTTTATTATTGATAGCTGGTTTTAAATCTGTGGTGAAAGTAAAATTTCTACTACCTGTTTCATTTTTGTAAATCGGTCTGTCAACTTCTAGTGTGAGACCTGATATTATTTGTTTTTTACTCGCCTTCGTGATAAACGAATTTTCAGCGCCTATTGGCATATTTGGGATAAAAAAAAATACAAATTAAAAGCTTGAAACAAAATAAAAATCTAGAGTTGAATTTCATATTTCTTGGTAGGTATTGAGTCATATTCCATAAGTCCAGTTGTTTGGGGTGCGGGATAACATACCATTGTTTAGTCCAGCTTGTTTTTATAAAGACTAATCCCTCTTACAAGATCTAACGCACGAGAAAGCTGATAATCAATCGGTTTGGGGTCTTTTCTCGATTTTTTTCCTTTAGGTGGTTTAGTTTGTTTCTCTTGCTCTGGATTTTTTAAAGCGCCCCGCAGATCGGATTCACGTCGACCAGTAGGTTCTTCCACTTTTGGTAATTCGGCTTGAACAACTTTGATATCAGGTTCAATTCCCTTGGCCTGAATTGAACGGCCCGAAGGAGTAAAATATTGCGCTGTTGTAAGACGAATTGCTCCGCGACCTGATAGGGGCATAATGGTTTGTACGGATCCCTTTCCAAATGATCGAGTTCCAAGAACAATCGCACGCCTGTGATCCTGTAATGCACCGGCCACAATTTCTGAGGCAGACGCCGAACCGCGATTCACTAGGATTACGATAGGTTTACCATTCAACAAATCACCTTTAGTTGCGTTATAGCGCTGGGCATCAGCATTTCGTCTTGCCCGTGTTGAGACGATTTCTCCATGGTTCAAGAATGCATCTGACACTTTTATAGCTTGGTCTAGAAGTCCACCTGGGTTATTTCTAAGGTCCAATATTACTCCAAAAAGATTATCACCAATTTGTTTTTTTATTTGTGAAATCGCTCGTAAAAGCCCTTTTTCTGTTTGTTCACTAAATGAAGTAATTCGAATATAACCAACCTTTTCTTCTACACGCCAGCGCACTGATCTGATTTTTATATTTGCGCGGGTTATAGTGACCGTCAGTTGTTTTTGTTGTTCACGACGTATTCGCAATTTTATTTTTGTGTTAATTCTTCCTCTCATCAGTGTAACTGCCTGAGAGAGAGTTAGGCCTTGGACCGGTTTTCCATCTAAATGGGTAATATAGTCACCTGCCTTGATGCCTGCTCGGAACGCAGGAGTGTCGTCGATAGGGGAGACTACTTTTACAAAGCCATTTTCCATTGTCACTTCTATACCAAGCCCCCCAAACTCTCCTCGGGTTTGAACTTGCATATCTTTAAATCTTTTTGGACTCATGTAACTTGAATGAGGATCTAAGGAGGAAAGCATTCCATTAATAGCTGACTCTATAAGTTTTTCATCAGTGACTTTTTTTACATAGTCAGAACGCACACGTTCGAAAACGTCACCAAATAATTCGAGTTGCCTATAGGCTTCGGCATTGTTGGTTTGTGCAGAAGAAGATTCATTAAATAAGGAAAGAATAATTGCTAAATATATGACAGATAATTTTGTAAGCATCTTAGTTCTCTCTATTATTACGTGATGTCAGCCAAGGAATGGCATTAATAGGTTTTCCATTTTGGCGCAGTTCGACGTAAAGAATTGGGTTACTATCCTTCAATTGACTCATGATACCTATCGGTTCTCCTGCCATTACGCTAGCCCCGTTTTTAACATTAATAAGATCCATTCCAGCTAATAGCAAATGATGTTCATTTCCATATTCAAGAATTAAGAGTTCGCCTAGACCACTAAACTTTCCAGAAAAAACCACTCGGCCCGATCTCGGTGCAACGACGAATGAGCCCGGGGTTGTTCGAAGAGACAAACCTTCCGCAGGTTGTCCGGGTCCGCCTGATTTGCCGAATGGTGCAATTATATTGCCGACTACAGGCATCCCTGATATCGGTCGTTTCCCATAAAAATTTCCTATTATTGATACTTTAGAATTTTTCAAATGCTGATTATATTTTTGTCCTTTTTGTTTGTTTCTTGCAATACGTTCATTCGATAATGCTGCAATTAAATCACGAAGTGAACGGGCTTTACGAGATAGTTCCTTTGTTCTTGCGGTCGCTATTTTCTTGCGAGCGAGAAGTTTTTCAGCGACAATAGCTTTACGATTAAGAATTTCTAAAAGTAATTTACGTTCCTCGTCCAGATTGTGTTTTTTTAAATTAAGGTTCCTCTCCGTAAGGTCTAATTTTGTTTTTAACCGAATAGATCTTCTTAAATTGTCCTTCAAATCTTGCGCTTGTCTTTCAAGTGTAGGGTAGGTGTTCCCAATTAGTAGTGCTGTTCGCAAATGGGTAAGAGGACTTTGCGGAGATAAAATTAATGCTGCTGGAGGTTTTCTGGCTACTCTTTGCAATATTGCTATAATAGAGGTCATTTGCATCTTTTTGTTTAAAAACTGATATCTAGCTTTATTCATACGATTATTTAGATCATTTTGCTTCGCGCGCAGTTTTAAAAGATTTTTTTCGTGGAGTCGTGACCGGGCGGCAAACAAAATAGATTTTTTTTGCAAGGATAAAAAGTTATTCTTCATTTCCCTTGTTGTTTTTTCTAAGCTTTTTTTGTGTTTTTTTACTTCGTGAAGAGAATCTTCGCTTCTCTGTAGTGTTTCCACTGTATCAGCTATAGCTGTTCCATTCTCCGCCAGAACCAAACCTGCCCATATAATTCCTATCACGATTAAGTGCAATTTACTCGACGTTAGAAAAAGATTTTTCTGAGTTAACAGAGTCTGCCTCCAAAGTTTTGACCAACAATGACTCACCTGTCATTGCTTCTGGCTTTTCGATATTAAAAAGGTCAAGAAAAGTTGGCGCGATGTCAGCTAATCGACCATCTGTGATACCTGTGACATTGGGTGGTGGGTTGGCAAGAATTGCAGGAACGACATTGGTTGTATGTGACGTAAAAGGCAAGCTTGTTTTTGCATCAAACATCTTTTCAGCATTTCCATGATCAGCTGTAACTAACATAGTGCCACCCTTTTCTTCGACTGCCAGACGAAGACGTCCGAGGCAAGAGTCCACAGTTTCAACAGCCACAATCGCTGCATCTAGTATTCCTGTGTGCCCAACCATATCCGGGTTTGCAAAGTTCACCAAGATAAAGTCATATTCTTCATCAGCAATTGATTTTAGTAGCTTATTTGTTACTTCAGTAGCTGACATTTCAGGCTTCTCATCATAAGTTGCTACTTTTGGCGAAGGAACTAAAATACGACTTTCACCTCGGAACGGACTTTCAATACCTCCATTAAAAAAAAAGGTGACATGTGCATATTTTTCAGTCTCGGCTATCCGAAGTTGACGAAGCCCATTCTTTGCAAGTACTTCGCCGAGTATGTCTTCAAGAATAATCGGTGGAAATATTGTGTCCATATACTCGTTTAATTCATCCGAATATTCAACCATCCCCACAGCGGAACAGAAATTAATTTGTGAGCCAATATTGAATTCTTTAAAATTTGGATCCAGTAATGCGGTTAAAATTTGACGAGCCCTATCAGCGCGGAAATTTGCCATCAATAATCCATCACCATTTTGCATGCCCGCATAATTTCCAATTATAGTTGGAAGAATAAATTCGTCCCCAGTGTCTTCGGCGTAAGACTTTTTAATCGCCTCAAATGAGTTCGTGGCATTCTCCCCTTTTGCATGCAATAGGCACTCATATGCTTTTTTGATTCTATCCCAACGTTTGTCCCGATCCATTGCGTAAAAACGGCCCGCTATTGTTACTACCCGAATGTTGTCTGTGCCTGAAAATGTTTCCTCCAATTTCTTGATATAATCACACCCGCTGCGCGGAGGGGTGTCTCTTCCATCCATAAAGGCGTGTATAGAAACTGGCACTCCTGCTTTCGCTATAATATTACTGAGTGCTACAACATGATCTTGATGCGAGTGGACTCCACCTGAAGAGATAAGGCCCATAAGATGGCAAGTTCCCCCGCTCGTTTTGAGGATGTTAATTAGATTTTCTAAAGCCAGGTTGCTCGACAACTTCCCAGTTTCGATTGCCGAAGAGATTCTCAAGGTGTTTTGGCTAATAATCCGTCCGGCCCCAAGATTGAGATGCCCAACCTCAGAATTCCCCATCTGACCTTGAGGTAACCCAACATCTGTTCCAGACGTTTTTAAGAAACTATGCGGGTAGTCTTTCTTCAGTCTATCGAATGCTGGCGTATTGGCAAGAGCTACAGCATTTGACTCCGTGTTTTTACGCCAACCCCAACCATCAAGCACACACAAAACGAGTGGGCGGTGTGTTCTACTATTCATCAGATGTCATCCTACTTTCATCTTTACATGCAGTTTTTTTATAGAATAAAAATGCCATATCGTCAGATTAAAGTAGTTTGCAAATTAAAATAGTTCAATTTGTATCTGAACTTATTTCCGATGGTATGGGTGTCCTGCAATAATTTTTTGTGCCCGATAAAGTTGTTCTAAGATCATTACCCTTGCCATCATATGTGGCCATGTGAACCTGCCAAGGGCAAGTATGGTATCAGCTTTATCGAGAATATTTTTTGATAGTCCGTTGTGCCCACCAATAAGAAAATCAATGGTTTTTGTATTTTGTTGTGCGTTGAGTATTTTGGAGGCAAGTTCTTGGCTATTCCAGTGTATTCCAGTTTCATCCATCGCAATTATCTTTGAATTGGGTGAACAGGACGCCATAATTAATTCACCTTCTCGTTTTATTAAAACTTCATCTTCGAGATTGCGACGTTCCTCAACTTCCTTTATGACAGGGTTAGGTTGCATGCGAGTTAAATACCTTTCGCATAGTTCTTTTTCAGGACTATCTTTTAGTCGACCTACCGCAATTATATTTATTTGCACGTTTATTGATCTTCTTATGCTAATGGATCCATTTTCTCATCAAAATTTTCAAGTCTGGGCTTCCACATTTTTTCCAAATTGTAAAACTCTCGTACCTCTGGTCTGAAAATATGTACTATTACATCTCCTGCATCTATAAGTATCCAATCACCCTGATCTGCTCCTTCGGCACGAATCCCTCCTAATCCAATGCTTTTGAGGGTCCGAATAACAAATCCGGCCAAACTAGTTACTTGACGTTGTGACCCCCCAGATACAATTAGCATATAATCACCTATCGATGATTTACCCTCTAGACTTATTTTTGTAATGTTATCAGCTTGTTTTTCTTCCATTAAATTTACAAGTATTTCAAGTACTTCCGTTGAGTTTTGCTCACACTCTTTTTTTATTTTAGAGATTATTTTTGTTTTTCTAGCCAATATATTCTCTTTATTTGAAATATTATTTGTTAAGGGATCGAATTATGGTCGAAGAAGCGAAATGCCGCGGGGTCATTAGGTAAATCCAAACAGGTGGTTTATGATTTGCAAAGTTTTGAGTATTGTTTTTTTTCAGACGTTTTTTGGAATAGACGCAAGCTGCTCGAGCTGTTAATGCTGCGGCAGAGTAAGGAGATCGATCGAATACTGCAATAGGAATAGTTTCAATTAATTCTTGCCATTTTTCCCATTTGGAAAATTGTTTGAGATTATCTGCACCCATCAGCCACACAAAACGTTTATCAGGAAAAAATCTGTTTAAACGGTTAATTGTATCGATGGTATATCGGGTGCCCAAGTAAACTTCTATGTTGGTTACTCTGATACGTTTATTTTTTTTGGCGACTTTAAACGCATTATCCATGCGTGATTGAAGAGTGGCCATATTTTCTTTGCTTTTCAGTGGGTTTTGGGGCGATACCATCCACCAAATCGTATCTAATCCAAGATTAATAAGTGCCTGCCGACTTATATGCAGATGGCCGTTATGTGCCGGATTAAATGATCCTCCAAGAAGCCCGATGTATTTCCCAGTTTGCAGGAGATTTGGGCATACTTGAGCTCGATTTAGAATTGAAGATACACTCAGGGTCGCACCTGTCCATTTCCACGCACAACATATTTGAACGTGGTAAGTTGTTCCAACCCTACGGGACCACGAGCATGCAAACGACCGGTAGAAATACCAATTTCAGCACCCATACCAAATTCTCCACCATCAGCGAATTGCGTCGAGGCGTTATGTAAGACTATTGCAGAATCAACATGACGAAGAAAAATCTCTGCAGCTTCATTATTTTGTGTTACAATAGAGTCGGTATGCTGAGAGCCAAATTTGTTGATATGATTTATTGCCTGTTGTAGGCCTGAAACCTGTTTTACAGAAATTGTTGCTGCAAGGTATTCTTGACCCCAGTCACTTTCTGTGGCGGGTATGACTTGCGGATTAAGCTTTTGAGTTTGGCTGTCACCACGGATTTCACATCCCATTTCCAACAGTTTACTGAGTACGGGCGGCAACAGCTTGGCAGCGGCTTTCTGATCAACTAATAGGCTTTCTGTTGCACCACAAATGCCAACTCGGCGCATTTTAGCATTAACTGTAATTGAAGTCGCAATATCGATGCTAGCATCTTCGTGTAGGTAAATATGACAGTTACCATCTAAATGAGAAATAATTGGAACACGACTTTCTTCTTGAATTCGCTTAATAAGTGATTTTCCCCCTCTCGGAATAATAATGTCAAATAACTCTGGCATAACTAACATTTCACCTACTGCGGCACGGTCAGTGGTGGGAAGACCTTGTATTGCTGCTTCAGGAAGTCCGGCCTTAATTAAACCCTGATGTAAACATTCAATAATAGTGCTTGATGAATAAAAGCTCTCTGACCCGCCCCTAAGAATCGCGACATTACCGCTTTTCAAACAAAGCGCACCTGCATCAGATGTAACATTGGGTCGCGCTTCATAAATTATCCCTATAACGCCAAGTGGAACCCGAACTCTTTGTATGAAAAGCCCATTTGGTCGGCTCCATTTTGAAATAGTGTTTCCAATAGGATCCGGCAACTCTGCGATCTCATCTATACTCTGTGCCATACCCTGTACCCTCTCAGACGTGAGCAACAATCTATCACGTAGAGCATCAGTAAGAATTTTTCCAGTCGATGCGGCCATATCTTTATTGTTTGCATCAATAATACGGTCTTTTTGTGACCGAATTTCTTCAGCGGCATATTTCAATGCTTCATTACGGAGCGAGCAGTCCGAAGTGCTTACCACATAAAAAGCGTTTCGTGCTTTTTGTCCTAATGTTTTTATAAGTTTTCGCAAGCTTTAGTAATTTCCATTTATAGTCCCTATTACATCACTCATTTGCTTGTATATCAAAAGTTTTTTTCATCTAAGACTAAATTATCTCGATGAATGATCTCATCGCGACCACGGTATCCCAATAGATTCTCTATTTCACAACTTTTTTGACCTAAGATCAACGAAGTATCCTTTGCAGAATAAGCGGAAATACCACAACCTAAACGGTGACCAGACTCGTCACATATAGTTACAGTATCTCCTCTATCGAAATTACCTTTAATAGAAATTACACCAGCGGGAAGCAAACTACTGCCGGATTTCAGCGCGTGTTCGGCACCGCTATCAATAAAAATGGCACCTGCATGAGAAACCGATGCCGCGATCCATCGTTTTCGTGCATTCGATGGCGTGTCTATCGGTAGAAATCGAGTGAAACGATTTTCTTTGCCAATTTTAAAAAGGCTGTGCTCGGCACGACCATCTGCAATAATCACCTGACAACCTGCACGCATTGCAATTTCAGCTGCCGCTAGCTTTGTGACCATGCCACCCGAGGAATTTCCAGGGGATGCCTCCCCTGCCATTGCAAAAATTTTTTCGGTTAATTCAAAAACCTCTGGGATGAAACTGGCATCAGAAAATTTTTTAGGATCTGCCGAGTAGAGTCCGTCGATATCCGACAGAAGAATTAACAGATCTGCGCCAATCATCTGGGAAACACGTGCAGCTAGACGATCGTTGTCGCCAAAACGTATTTCTTCAGTAGCGACTGTATCATTCTCGTTGATAATCGGAACAGCATTGAGTTCAAGTAAAGATTCGATTGTGTTACGAGCATTGAGATGCTTTCTTCTTTCCTCCGTGTCACTGGGGGTTAGAAGGATTTGAGCAACTGATATCTTGTGTGCAGCGAGTGACTCTTGCCATGCATGGGCTAAACGAATTTGGCCGGCAGCCGCTGCTGCTTGCTTCTCTTCTAGTTTTAAGTTTGTTGAAGTGAGACTAAGCACATCACGGCCAATCCCAATTGCGCCGGATGAGACAATAACAACATCCAATCTGTTTTTTTTTAATGTCGCAACATTTTCGCAAATTGCTCTCATCCAGTTACTTCTAATCGTACTAGCCCCTCTTTCTATAAGAAGTGCTGAACCGATTTTTATGACTACGCGCTTCACATTGGTAAATATCATGGTGTGTACCTATGAAACTTGTTTGATTTACCCTGATCATCTCTTTTTTGACTAATTTCCTCCCAAATTACCGATAAGATGTTGCGTACGCCAGACCCTACAACGCCTGAAATATTATAAACACTGCTGCCAGTAGCTTCTTCCAGTAAACGGTGTTTTTCTTGGATTTCGTCATTGCTGAGCGCGTCAGTTTTATTAAGTGCTACAATCTCAACTTTATTTTCTAAAATATTACCGTAGGCATTCAATTCATTACGTATTGTACTCCAGTTGGACACGACGTCTTTTTCAGTGCCATCAATAAGGTGTAAAAGAACCGCACAGCGTTCGATATGGCCCAGAAAGCGATCACCTAATCCAGCACCAGAGTTTGCCCCACTTATAAGTCCTGGTATGTCGGCAAGCACGAATTCAATGTCATCTAACTGCACGACTCCCAAGCTAGGAACAATTGTCGTAAAGGGATAATCAGCAATTTTAGGTTTAGCATGAGTAACCGCTGACAGAAAAGTTGATTTTCCTGAATTGGGCAATCCAACCAGCCCGGCATCTGCTATGAGTTTTAAGCGCAACCAAACCCAAAGTTCTTCGCCTTTTCCACCCGGATCTGCTCGACGGGGTGCCTGATTGGTTGATGTTTTGAATTGAATATTCCCTCTTCCCCCATAACCCCCTTTACATAGGGTTAGCAGTGGATTATCACGAGTTATATCTGTTATAAGTGTTGTTTGATCCTCCTCAAAAACCTGGGTTCCTTCAGGGACTTTTAATGTAAGCGTTGCACCAGATGCTCCTGTGCGTCCTTTACCCATCCCATCGCGACCACGTGGAGCTTTAAAGTGTTGTTTGTATCGAAAATCAATTAGCGTGTTAAGATTATCGTTTAGTTCTACTACAATATCACCACCACGACCGCCATCACCGCCATCAGGCCCCCCAAATTCAATATATTTTTCTCGCCTGAAACTCACACAACCATCGCCACCATTGCCAGCGCGAAGGTAAATTTTTGCCTGGTCGAGGAACTTCATTTCTTACCCGAGTGGCTGTGATGGCCCTTTGCTATCTTCTAGATAGTGAACTACAAACTTTAGCGTAAATGGTTAACTGATTATGGATCTACTCTTCATATAAAATGTCAAATTCTAGGTCAGAGGATCAACAGAAACAAATACCCTACCCTTAACACCCCGCGAAAAAGCTACTTTGCCGGTAGTTTTGGCGAAAATAGTATGGTCCTTACCTATTCCTACGTTTTCACCAGGGTGATACTTAGTCCCTCGTTGACGAATAATGATATTACCAGGAACAACAGCTTGGCCACCTGATTTTTTTAACCCAAGACGTCGACCCTCAGAATCACGACCATTGCGGGAACTACCACCAGCTTTTTTATGTGCCATTTTTCATTCTCCTATTTTGGGCGGGCTTTTTTACCCAGTGATTTTTTAGCGGCTGTCTTTTTGGCAGCAGTCTTTTTAGCAGCAGTCTTTTTAGCGGCAGTTTTTTTTGCGGCTGTCTTTTTAGCGGCAGTTTTTTTTGCGGCTGTCTTTTTAGCGGCAGTTTTTTTT
>MDTG01046221.1_pt1 | contig 40980 bp, 37 predicted proteins | sample 811421 | NCBI WGS metagenome assembly MDTG01 (sample SAMN05326645, study PRJNA326480) | marine metagenome | isolation source: seawater | place: Pacific Ocean: South East | collected 2011 | reverse complement strand
TTTTGCAAAACCTTTTTTACATTGTAAATATCTTGCTCAAGTTGTTCAGAATTTCCTAAACTGAACAATTTTAGCTTAATAATGTCGTTCAGGATTGATTGACTACTTTGGTCATAAGTTTTTTCAGATAAAAAGTTTTCACTAGAGTTCCTTGATAGCAAAGATATTTGTGAGACAATGAAGTTGTCTAAATCTGCTTGATAATTACTCAATCGAATTTTTGACTTAGCTATTTGATTGGAAATATAGAGGTTAGACTTCTCAAACGTTTCGGCTTTTCTATCTCGTTCAGAATTGATATACATATCTACAATCTCATTAGCGAGCGTTGCAGAGAAATTAGGGTTTTCGGTTTCTGTTATAAGTTTAAAAACATTTATTGCGAATTTGTTGTCTTTATCTTTCACACCTGAAATGGAGATAAAGTCTCTTAGACACTTTAATTTTATAACAACTAGTTGTTTTTCACTCGGATTGGGAATTACCCCAATGCCTAAATTGTTCAAAATAGAGGTAAGGGAGTAAGCACTTGGTCCAGAGTATTCACAGTATAAATCTATCCAAGTTTTGAGCGTTTTTAGTTTCAAAACCTTTTCTAAAAATTCATCTCCCAATATAGTTATTGATATATCGCCCTCATTACTAGGCATAGAAATATTTAAGAGATCGCTAACGTTATTAGAGAGAGCAGAGTCTAAGCTCGATCCCTCTTTTTCGACTATTTCTAAAATGCTAAAAGATTTATATATGGGCGTAAATGAATAAAAATAAAATAAGGAAGCTAAAATAGATATTATGAAGGACAATAAAAACCATAATTTGTGCTGCCAAAAAGAAATCAACACTGAATTAATATTTAGCTCCGCTTTTTGTATATAATTATTTTTTGATTTCATTGCTCCGATACCACTAACAACTTAGGATGTTAATATCATAACATTTAAAATAATCAACTTAACACTGTATAGATTCGTCTATCACTTTCAAATTGTGATTATCAAAGCTAATCAGCTCGAATTTCCATGGATCGCGATGTTTTCTAGTTTAAGCAATTTTATTTGAAAATCTTTAACTATCTTTCGAAATTTTATTCATGACGCTGAGTAGATCCTCATATGTGCGCTCGTTATAGCGTCAATAGAGAATTTTTTCTGTGCTAATTTTCGGCCTGCCATGCCCATCATTGAACATTGTTCTTGGTTTAATATTAAAAATTTTACTTTATTAGTTAAATCATCGACAGATTTTGGATGGACTAGAATTCCGGTGATATTATTGATAATGGCATCCCGACAACCAGGATGATCAGTTGTTACAACAGCCCGGCCGCAAGCAGCCGCTTCTGCTAAAATCTTTGGCAACCCCTCTCCATAATAAGATGGCAAGACTACGATCAATGATTTGTTTATAAGTGGAACAATATTTTCAATATGACCAACCCATTTTACGTCACCATTTCTTCTCCAAAAATTTATTTCTTCAATAGTAACAGATGCTGGATTAGCAAAATCCGAATTGCCTGCACAAACAAATTCGGGTGAAAAATCTGTTTCGCTAAGTTGCTTTTTAACCTCACCGGCCATCTTTACAAATTCGATTAAGCCCTTTGTTTTTAGCAATCTAGAGGCAAATAATATTTTTGGTGCATGCTGTGGAAGTTTGAGTTTCTTAAATGGTTTTATCTCTACACCTGAACCGGGTATCAGAGTGATTTCATTGTTCTTTAATTTCACAATTCTTTTTAGCCTGCGATGATCATCTACGTTTTGTACTATAAAAACTTTCTTTGGCAGAAATCTCAGCAACTGATATAGCCTTTTAACACAGAACTTTCTTAGTAAATCAGCTAAAAGGTTTCCTGTATTCTCTAAAGCAACTCCAAAACCTGAAATCGCAAAAACCACAAGTGGAATTCTACAAAAAAGAGCTGCAATTCCCCCTATAAGATTTGGCTTTGTAGTTATGGCATGCATTATATCAGGTTTTATTGACCTAAGAATAAATATTGTTTTTAAAAAGCACGACAAAATATTTATCGGATTCACGCCTCTTCTATGAAGATCTAATTTAATGACATTAAATCCATGTGATTTTAAAAAATCTTGCTTTCCTGTAACAGCACACAAAATAAAGATTTGATAACCAGATTTTTGCATCTGCTTAGCGAGATTTATTCTATGAGATATAAAGAACCAATCGACATTGGCAAAAAAAATAATTTTTTTTTTGTTTATGTTCATATCATATTTCCAAAAAAAAAGTTGTAAAATATAGCTAGAATACTATGCACTACTATGGTTTTAAACCCTCAAAATCAGCACTACTAATCAAGAAATCTTTTTCCTTCCATCCGTTATTTTTTCCAGACTTAATTTCCATATAAGAAAGTTGCTTTTCAAACCCTCTAAATTCTACCATTTTACATTTTGTTTTCTGATTAAAAAACTCAATAAAATAGCTACTTGATTTCCTATTTGTATAAAACGAAGCGTTTCTAAATAATCTTGATTCCCACAAAAAGTCTGGGAAAAATTGATTTTTCAATCCACCACTTAAATGATCCTTAAAATCAATTCTGTGCTTAAAGATGCCACCAGGGCATTGAACGCGTATTGTGTGATCAAGTACCGTCTTTAAATCTTTTTTCCATATGTGTTCTAAGACAGCGTTAGAAAAAACATAGTTTATAGTCCCACTAGGTAGTCTTTCAAGAGATATTGACCCTCCGGTGAGAACATTGATTCTCATATTAGGGTCATAGTCACTCGATACATTGATTATATCTTTTGAAGAATCTAATCGATTGATATCTTTCTTATTGAAAAAACCTGTGTCCACAGAGATATAACTTAATTCATGATGTAAACAGTAATTTAAAACCGTAGCACTATCTCCTGGACCTAATTCTAAAAGAATGTAATCAGATTTATTAAATGATTTTTGATAAGGCTCTATGTAATTTGAAAGAAGAAATTTTGATTTATCCTCGATATTTGTTGTATGTTTTCCGATGCCTGCAATTCGCTGCATCCGGTAAGGTATTTTTAAAATAGATATAATCAACTTTACTAGTATTTTAAATTGCCACATTTTTACTATTCTCAATCCAATGTTTTAAAACAAATAAACGCCAAATGACCCTTCCTAAAGTATCATTGCCTTCTTGAAAATCGTGAATTGTTTTATCAAAAAACTTTTCTGCGAAAAGACCGGGGAATATATCCTTTAAATCTGTCAGTTTATTCACTGATTTACTACCTTTATCCGAATTCTTAAGCCACGAACCTATTGGGACACCAAAGCCTTGTTTTGGTCTTTTCCAAATATCTGGATCATCTGTATGCGAATTAAGAAAATTTCTCAAGAAAAGCTTACCTGTAAAAGAATTTACCTTCTTTTTCATAGGTAGATTATTGGCAAAACATCTTATTCTTGGATCAAGAAATGGTGACCTATTCTCAACTCCAAAACTCATACATGCTCTGTCACTCTTAACCATTAAATCAGATACCAGATAAGTTTTTCGGTCTATCTCTAAAATATTATCTAATTGCGTTCCATTGATTAAATCATTTCCTACTCTTAACTCCAATGTTCGCGAGTTTATTAAACCAAGTGATCCGGTAGGCTTCACAAGAGCTCTGTAAAGTTCAAATTTATCTTCATTACTGTTTAAAAGATGCCAAAACCTTAATAGCTTTGGATTTCTTGTAATCCTCTTAAAAATTTTTAGTGGAATTAAAGAATTTCTAACAAGAGTGTCACCAAAATATTTTTGAATTTTTTTTAAAAAAATATGTCTTCTATACCCAATAAAACATTCATCACCACCATCTCCACTGAGTATCACAGGAGTATCTTTTGACGCTAATCGTGCTAAGGATAAGGTCGCTATCGCTGACTCATCAGCATATGGTTCTGCATAAAAGTTATTTAAACCGTAAATTAAATCCTCAATCTCATCTGCATCCAATATATGTTTTTTAAAATCAAGCCCGAAAGTTCTCGCAACTTTTTCCGCTACAGAAGATTCATCAAACTGATCTTCTTTAAACCCAATACAATATGCAGTAGTTTGATTATTTCGCTGCAAAGATTTAAGTGCCATTGCAATTAAAGAAGAGTCTATACCTCCAGATAGAAACAAGCCTACAGGCCTGTCAGAGATCAAATGATCACTAATTACATCTTTCCATAAGGTCGAAAAATGAGCAGAGCCTTTGTCAGATGAAAAGTGTGTCTCAAATTCTTTCTGTTGCCAATCAGATATATTTTTTAGATTAACTTCTCTAGTTTTCAAATTAAACTCATATACCACACCAGGACAAATTTGCTGTATCCCTTCGAAAATTGACTTGGGTTGGCGAATATACCCAAGCTCTAAAAAATCAACTACGGACTCTAAATCAAAGGACTTCTTTTGGTTGAAGTTAAAAAGGGATTTCAGATCTGATGCAAAAGATATGTTACCAGTAGCTTTAAATTCTTCGATTGATGAAATATAAAGTGGCTTTTGCCCACAAACATCTCTTGCTAGATACAACAATTCATTTTGTAAATCATAATACGCTAAGGAAAACATGCCATTTAGTTGTGGAATTACTTTGTTAACTCCGTTTTTTCTTATTAAATTGAATAATGTCTCAGTGTCACACCGTGTTTTAAAATTACACTTAGAGGCCAAAGAAGTGTTTCTTAGTGACAGATGATTATAAATTTCTCCATTATATACCCCAACAAATTTATCTCCTTTGAATGGTTGTTCGCCGTTCTTGATATCCTGTATTGCCAATCGAGTATGAACCATGATTGCTCTTTCATTGCTATGATGAAAAAAATTTGAGCCATCAGGACCCCTTTTCCGAATACCCTCTAATAGCATTTGTCTTACGTTCTTAGCTAAATTTATTTTTTTGCTACTAAAAATGCCATAAAAACCGCACATTTTTATCGATCCTTCGCCAATGAAAACAAAACAAAATGCATAAAGAAAACTGCCGGCAAAGTCAAAGCTAGAACAAGTGAAAAACTAAAAATTACTCCTGCTAAAACTGACATAAAAATCGGAATAGACCATGAAGATTTTATTGTCTTTTTATTGACTAAGAATATAAATAAAGGCCTCAAGTAGAAGAATAGAATGAAAGGAAACCCTAAAACTCCCCCCCAAACAAAGAATTCTATTAGCCCTGAATGTAAGTCTTGATTATAGTCCAGCGATAATTCTAAATAATTTGAGGCATGCTTTTGTCCAAAAATTACCCCATCACTACCTAGTCCAAATGGAAAATTAATACCGCTTGTGATCCCGCTTAATACTAAGTCCAATCTTCTTGTCATGGAGTTATTGTTAATTGAATACATTATCTCATCGAATACATATTGAAAGATAAAATCAGTAGTAGGTATAGCCGAAACCACTACAACTAAAAATAAAAATAAGATCATTAATGCCAGTCTCTTTTCTGATAGAAAGAGAATATAAAAAAATAAAGTTACTATCAAAGAAACTAAACCAGCTTTTGAGCCAGTAAATATCATGGTGACCAGAACAAGGAAAAAAATAAATAAGCTTAGGAAAAATTTTGAGTAATTATTTTTAAAATAGAAAATAGGTAGAAATATCATGGGGAACCCCAACCAACACAATTGAGCAGCCAAAACATTTTTACCAAGAAGTTCTCTAAATTGTATTAAAGAGAAATTTGCCCAATTGAAGATAATTCCAAACAAAAGCCCCCCACATAACCAAATAAACAGACTGACCAAATTAATTCTTTCTTTTAATAATAATGTATACCAAGAAACGATTAATGAATAAAAAAGCACCCTGAAAAGACCCAAGAATGGCTTTTGAGCTTCATCGAAAAAATTTTCTCCTGGGAAAAAAAGTATTCTTGTTAGCTCACCTATTATTACAAAAAACCCCCAAATAAAAATTGGTTTATTATACGATACTACTGTTTGGGGTATTACAAATTGCTGATTTTTTAATGAGATAGCAATGATCGAAAGCACTGCCATTAAAACGCCTATATCAATGCTTAAAATTTCTATAGGAACCGCACCACCTTGATTTGTTCCTAGGGTATATCCAATTCCAAATAAAAATAAAACCAATCTCCACATTTTTTAATATTTAAAACAATCCATGTATTCTTTTGATATTTGCAAAGGTTTGAACCTGTCCAATTGTCTTTGCATGCTATTTATTCTACTCTCTATTTTTTGCTTATCATTATTAATAGTATTTATAAGTTTTATAAGTTTTTCTCCCATGCTAAGTCCGTCAAGTTCATTTAAAATGAAATCAGAATGACTATAGAGGTCCTTACCATCACCATGCTTTGAGATTAAAGCACATTTACCTAGCTGGAGGCCTTCTAAGAGAACATTAGGGAAACCCTCTCCATAAATTGAGGGCAAAAATAATATGTCCGTGTTTTCATAAAGAGTTTTGAGGTTTTTTCTAAATCCAAGTAACTTAACACATTTATACTTATCATGCTTACTCAGCAGTGCATGTAACTGTTTGTTTTCTTCTGATAATCCATCACCTATAAGCCATAATTCAACATTATACATCTTCGACTTGACATGATTTACAGCTATAATGGCTTGCTCTATATTTTTTTGTATATCAAACCTCGCTACTAGGCTGATGATATACTTTTTTGTTTCAGTATAGGATCTTAAATAAGGTCTCTGTATTCCAAGATGAAGGTCTATCATATTGGGGATTAAAACAAATTTATTTTTACAATAACCGATCCTAGCATGCTCCAGGATGGACACTTTAGAGCAGCAAATTATTTTATGTGGTATCAAATAGGATAGAGCTATCAAAATTCTAACTATCAAGTTAAGTTTTAATTTTTGTCTGAAAGGTGGCAACTTTCCATTTCTAATATTCCAAAAAACATTATTTTTACCAAAATTTAAAAACCATATAAATGAACTGAGTAAATCAGCGTGATACATCCAAGAAACAATATTTTTATTTCTACACTTTCTTAAAACTTTAAAAACACGAACAAAATTCAATATTGTTTTATCAAGCTCTAGTGAATAAACTTCAACTAATTTATTAAGATCCTTTGCGATTGAGCTATTATCAGTTGAAGTTAAACAAATAACCAGTTCTGGTCTACTCTTAGGTTCAAGTGATGAGCACAGCTTTAATAACATTTTTTCAGCGCCACCACTTCTCAGCCCAGAAATAATAAATATCAAAATTTTCTCCAAAATAATTTGTTTAATTTAAGTAACCTTTGACTTAGCACAAAAAATAGTGCGCGAAAAATAGACGCGGTTTTGTTCAACTTAAAATTCATTTTTATTGAGTATAAAATGTGATTCATTTGCCAGAACTGATAAATTTTCGCCTTTGAATGCCATCTGTTAGGCAGGTTTTTTATAATAGATAATGATTCTGTAAAACCCTCTAACCACTGAGCCTTTGTTAAGTTATTTTCGTGAATAAGGTACTTAGCTTTAATCTTTCCAAAAAATAGCGCTTTACTATTTTTCACTATCAATTTGCATGCAATATCAAAGTCCTCAGCCTGAGCCATCCTTGGGTCAAAAACGCACTCCCCTTTTAAATATTTCCGGTTAATTATTGTTGATATTGGGACTGGAAAAAAATCAGCAAAAAAAACCCAGCTTTTATTGTTACTTAAATCAGTAATTCCTGTTTGTAATCCTCGCTTCGCAAACTCAGAAGGAGAAGCCAATGGAGGGGTAAAGTCACTCGATTTTATAACGTCGGTGAAAATTAGTGAACAATCGTCTCGTTTAGTGAGAGATATCGCTTCTTTAAATACATTGAAGAAATTATCTCCCAGTTGATCATCTACATCATGAAATAACACCCAATCTCCTTTACAATATTTCAAAGCCTCATTTCTAGCCTGCCCCAATGTCATTGTTTTTTCCGATTCTACATATTGAATTAGATGGGTTGAGTAGTTCTCCTTAAAAGCAAGAATCCTTTCTCTCGTTTTATCTATCGATTTATTATTATAGATAATAATGCTGATGTCTTTATTAGACGATTTATCAATTAAATCCAATAAACGTAGTAAACATGCTTGAATGAAGTCTTCTCCATTTAATACATTAATTACTATATCGATACTATTTTTCAATAAGCCACCAACTAGCAAAATTCAGATTAGCAGATGGCCGTACTACCACACCGTAGTTGTGCTTGGTTATTAGTGAATCTATTATTTCGTCGTTGTATTTATTGCTCAAAACAGCATAACCTTTATCTATCAAGTAGTCTGTTATTTTTTTGTTTTTTAATATATCTATATAATCCTTTGAGTTCACTAAACCATCACCATTAATCACAGGGCAAGAGGAGTTATATCCGATGAATCCAGAACCATCGTAAAGCCAATAAATACGATCATATGCTTCGCAGTGCCTTTCAAGTTTAATTAAAAAATCGTTCGTTGCTCTCTGAGATCCTAAATGTTTATAACCTTCACCATAAAACATTGCTATTAAAATGAACGTGGCTAGTAAAATTGGCCATGAGTAGCTGAATTTTTCAATTATTAACTTCTTAAATCTTGACACTGAGCCAAATTTTCTTGGCTCGGTATTTTCTAAAAAAATTACAATAGAAACTAATGGAAGAAGAAAATACCACGAACGTAATAGTGATAAATTGGAGTGAATTATTAAAAATAGCAATCCAGATATAACATAAATATCTATTACTTTTAATTTAAATACTTCTCGGTCAGAGGCAGTTCTTACTACTATAAACAGTACAACTAAAAGAATTAAGATCAGCTTAATAAGGTTTAACTCCGAACTATAATTAATATATAGAAAATCACTGAAATTGTAATCTAAGGACCAAATCGATTTTATCTCTGAGGATACTGAGAATGATTGTCCTCCAAAAATTAAATTGCATAAGCCTGTAAAAAAAATAGCAAAAAAACTACTTGTAAGAATTATTAAACTATTAAAAAAATTTTTATTTAAAATGCTAGTAAGCATAAGCACAAATGGGATTACGACGAAATCGATCCTAGCCATCACTGGGATGAAAGAAATTAAAAATAGCGCTGGAAATTTTAGCAGTGCAGTATCTTTAGCAATCAAATTTCTTTTTAAGAGTGGCAAGAATGCAATCCATGGCTCCATAAAAAGAGAACCAAACAAAAAGCAAAGAAAGATAGTAATCGTACCGGCTAGTGTTTTAGCAACTCGAAAAGAGATAATTCCATACACAAGCAAGAACACTGTCATTAAAATTAAAAAGTTAGAAGCATCGTGAGAAATAAATTCTCTTGTTATCCTGTCTAGTATAGCTATAAAAATTAAATTTAGCGGATGAAATCCATTAGTTTCATTGATACTATCAAAAGTAGTAACACCATACTGTGAAAGACTCTTAGCAATTTTCAAATAAAAAAAAGCGTCATCAGCATAAAAGATAGAAGGTGATTTAATTCCATTCAAGCCTACATAAAGGATTAGGATTGTAGCTGAAACAAATAAAACAAAGACTCTTACGAAATCTTTTTCAACTAGTCTTAATGAATCTTTCATCCTCAATCTTTCTGAAATTTTCACTTAATTTCATTTTTATTTTATATAAAAGAAAAGAGTAGCCATCAGGCTCAAGAAGGCCAACTTTTTTAAAATCATTATATTTCAGTTTTGATTTAAGGGCGTTACTCATTAATATTTCTGCCGAACGACTTGCATCGAATTTCTTCAAAGCTTTGTTTTGTTTTTTCAACCAACTTTTAGGATCCTTGCAAAAAGTATCCAACATTTGCATAAGGTTATATTTTGGATTAAAAGTCGTTTTTTCATCTATGTTCTCCCCAAGAGAATAAAATTGATTTTCATAGAATGGTGTATAAATGTTAGCGGACATCTTACCGTTAATAGAGTACCCAGTAATTAAGCATGGTACTCCCACACTAGCAGCAGTCAGCAGCGAATTCCCCATCCCAATAAATAGATCACAATCCTCTGCCAGTCTTTTCTTTAAATCGTTTAGTTCTAAAAATTGATCTTTAAAAGTTATGAGTGCCCCCATATTCAAACTTTTTATATGAGAGCTTAACTCAAAACTTTGGTCACCAGTTCCAATGATTGTTACCCTTACAGAGTTTCCTTTTAAATTTATAATTTGTTTTAATAGCTCTAACAAAGGTTGAATTTTAAAGCTTTCAATTCGAGAAACCCAGTAGATTGAGACAATTCTTTTTTTTCTAGTCCAAGTTTTTTTTGTATTTTCAATTGCCTGTGGCAATGGTATTATAGGCAAGTTCCAATCGATAAATTGAGTTAATTTTTCGGAGGTGCCTACCGCATTTTTCTGTTTCGAAATTGATAGAAATTGTTTTATTTTTTGCTTTCTGCGAAAAGAAAAAAGATTAATTAATGCTCTAAATTTTTTAAATTGCAGAGACTCAAGAACAATATTGTCCCTCATTGGAATTCCTGTTGGGGCATAGAAAAATAGACTTGGATTTTGTGGGAATTGGGCAAGAGCCTTTAAATTCCACGGCTCAGTTATTTGACAAATAATCAAATCAACACACAATCTATCTATATATTTTGGAGATACAATATTGATCTTTTTATTACAGAGATTGTGCATAGGGCCGTTTTCATAATCAACAACATATACTTGGAAATTTTTTGATAAAGTATTTGCGAAAGAGGAAAATACCACGCTCATCCCCCCGATATGATGATAAGGAAAGAAAAAGCAAATCTTTTTAATATGTTTGTGATTCATCGTTTCTTTCATTAAAAAAATTCCTTAGCTCTTTTGAAATTTTTTTAATATCGCGTTCGGATAAATCCACGTGATACGGTAATGATATACACTTTTTTGCAAACCGCTCTGCATTAGGCAAAATATAATTAGTTTTAAAGAAACTTAGTTTGTGGTTTGGCGGATAATGAATTCCACTCTCTATCCCACGAGATAATAGGAATTTCCTAAGTTGGTCTCGCAGATTTTCACTAACCAGAATAACAAAGATATGCATAAAGACTCCCTCAAAGTCAAATTTAGGTATCTCACAACCAGGAATCTTCTTTAACTCATTTATATATGCGTTTAACAGCAATTTCTTTTTTATTTTAAATTCATTAATTCTTTTTAGTTGAGCAATCCCAATGGAAGCGTTAATATTGCTCATATGATATCTCCACCCTTGCATATTAACGCTAAATGACCAGCTACGAAGACCTTTTTCTCTCTTTTTTGAGTCTCCGTCAACACCCAATAATCGAGCATTTCTAGCAGCCTCTGCCTCAAATTCTTTCGAAAATATAATCGCCCCGCCTTCACCACAAGTGATATTCTTTATCCCGTCAAAACTAAAACATATTATATCCCCTTCCGAACCAAAAACTTCTCCATTTATTTCGCTACCAAATGCATGGGCTGCATCCTCAATAACGCGAATGCCCATAGATTTGGCAAACAAATAAACTTTTTCTCTTCGAGAGATATCACCAGCATACCACACAGGCATTATTGCCTTTGTGTTTGGCGAAACTCTACGCTTAGCATCATGCAAATCAATTACAAAACTCTCCTCGTCGACATCGCATGCAATTGGAGTCGCTCCAACTGCTGTAATTGCTTGAAATGATGCGACATAAGTAATCGTGGGAACCAACACTTCATCACCGCACTTAATGTCCAGCGATTGTAATGCTAAGTGTAAAGCAGCCGTCCCAGAATTAACACAAACAATCGGTTTCTGGGTCCTCAAATAAGTTCCTATTGCATCTTCAAATTCTTTAACCTGCAATCCCATACCAAGATATTCTTTCTGCATCACATCTGTGACCGCTTCGATCTCATATCTTGAAACTGAAGACTTAGACAATTTGATTATACCTTCACCTTCCATTAAAAATCCTCAGGAAATTTATTCAGTTTAAAATCTTCCAAACGAATATTTAATGCCTCTTCTTTATCATGTTTTTGATTGGCAATATTTAACATAATATTCTTTTTTTCTTTTCCTCCAAACGCCATCCATAGACCAGGAGGCACCACTAACCTCTCCTTTTTTGACTCCGAGAGTAGAAAGTCTTTACTAGAAAAAAAGTTTCCTTCCTGCTCTTCAACAAGCCTAATTAATATTGATCCAGTTACTACATATAAATTCGATGTCATCTTTAAATGTTTCTTCCATCCTTTAGTCATCCCTTTACCTATTGTGGTGAGATAAGCTTCCCCAAAACCTGAAAACCCTTCAGAACAATCCTTTAAAACATGTTTAACATCACCCTTGGGCGTACTAATGCATTTTTCTTTTCTTAAAATAACGTTATCTAGCAGCATCTTTTATTCTATGAGTAATTAGAAGTCATTTTTTCTTGCTAAAAGGTATGGTCTAAACATTAAATCTTTAATCTTTTAAAAATAAAATTAGGCAAATTCCTTATTATCATCATTATGTATCGCCAAAACCAAGGTATATAAATAACAGATTTATTTTTATTTATTGACTTGCAAATATCTTTTGCAGCGCGATCCGGAGAAATCCAAATCATGCTCTTGTTAAAATTTCTTGTCATTTTTGTATCAATAAAACCTGGCTTTATATCTAAAACACTTACACCAGAGCTATGTAAGTCCTGTAGCATTCCAGACAAAAAAGTTGATACTAAAGACTTCGAGGCACCATAAATATAATTACTAGATCTTCCCCTATCACCTGCTACTGAGGACACCACAGCAAGTTTTCCAAAACCTTGTTCTCTTAGAAGTTCTCCAAAAAAACTTGAAACTAATATCGTGCTCAGGCCATTTACTTTTACGGCCTCAACCAATAAATTAACGTCAAACAAAGAGCCTTTTTGATCCGGTAAAGTACCGTAACAGATAAACACTAAATCAATATGCTGAAATTTTTCGTTTATTGCAGCTTTGAGAGTATTTTGATTGGCACTAAAGTCTAAAAAGTCTAACTCAAAAAAAGATACTTCTCTTGCACCATCTTTTAATGCTTGCTCTGAGACAGCTTGCATCTCTGAGCTTTTCCTCCCTATCAAAAACAACTCGGATCCCTTTTTTGCCCAAAGCTTTATACAGCTTTTTGCTATGGTAGAGTTCGCCCCAGCTATCACTATCTTCATCAATTTAAACCTAGCCTTTTACTTTGATCAGAAGAAAATCTACCTACAGCGAGATATTTCTCTCTCACTTTTTGAAATTTTTCTAGATCAGGATACATCGTCTCAAAAACCTCTTTAGTCACAAATCTATCTTTCGCTAAATAAACTCTACCGCCTTGCTCTTGTGTGAGCAAATGAAAATCCTTGACCATTTTTAGTGAGGTTTTATTGAAAGGAAAGTCCAACGCCATAGTAAGGCCCTTGAACGGAAACGAAAGGAAATTAGAGTTACCTTCACCAAATACTTTAAGAACTGCCAAGAATGAATATTGATCATATTTCTTTGCTATATTGAAATATTCTCTTAATCCTTGCGTCCCTAAATTACTCGGAATACAAAACTGATACTGAAAAAATCCTCGCTTACCATAAAGGAGATTCCAATTCTGTATTTTATCGAGTGGATAAAAGAAATTATTTATCCCTACCAAAGATGCTTTGCTTGACGTTTTGTAGTAATACAGTGAATTAAATAACCTAATGCTCCAATTATTTAAGAGTTTATTTGGTGCGTTAAATGGTATGCTAACTGCCTTACTTCTTTCAAAATTTAAATCTCCGTTGTCATAATGATTACCTACGGAAACTATTCCTCTACCGAGCGACCTTTCAGACATGAAGTCTACCCACGCGACGGTATAAAATTCATTTTTATTCTTTTCCATTAGATGAAGCGTTTCTTCCAATGAATTCGTTTTAAATTCCTTTAATCTAATAAACGCTGACCCAATTTTTATTAGCCGAAGGCGGACTATGGTAATTATTCCAGTCAGCCCCATTCCACCACAGGTAGCGTTAAACAAATCTGAATTTTCATTGCAGGAAACAGTAAGAGAGTCGCCTGACCCTAGGATCAAGTCAAAAGAAACTAAATGATCACAGAAAGAACCCATTTTGTGATGATTTTTTCCATGTATATCACTAGCAATTGCTCCACCCACCGTAACAAAGCTAGTACCTGGAGAAACAGGGACGAACCATCCTTTCTTTATTGTAATACTGTTAAGCGCTCCAATAGTTATACCAGAGGTAATCGTTACAATTCCATTTACCTCATCGAAATCTAATATATCGGAACACCTAAGAGTACGAACTATGTTTTCTCCAATTGCACTATCACCATAACTTCGACCATTTCCCCGAAGTGCTACTTGTTTACTTAACAAATTTTCAAGACCTTGGTAAGCATCACAGTCTTCTATATCGCATAGTTTTGGAAATAAATTTCCCCATCCAGAAATAATTTGCTTACTCATTCATTTACCTTCATAAACTTTTAGAGTGTCAAACCAAAATTTGAAATAGAACCCCAATGATAACCCAATCATACCCCCTAAATACCTCAAGGCATCATTTGCGAAAACAAGGTGGAATACATATTCTGTAACTATAAATATTACGGTAGCAATACAAGCACTGAATGTGTAAACTAGAAAAGATTTCGTGTCTGAACTGTATCTAATTCGTGAAAAGATAAACTTACGTTCTAGAACGTAACGTGCAGGCATTGTTAAAGCAGTTGCAATTATTATGGACAGTTCGACTCGGTACATTTTTGTATAAACTTCTAAAAATAAAATCTGCAGAGCAATATTTGCAATAATTGATATTAAAGAAACCAATATATACTTATTAATCACAAGCATGTAACTTTATATTAAATACTTAAAGCAATACTAGCAATACTGCCTAAAATTACGAAAATACTCACTTTATCTTTGATAGCAAATAAAACTGGGTCATCTGAAATTTTTCCTCTAGATCCACAAAACCAAACATAGTTTAACCAGAAAATTATAAGCGTTATCCCTATCCACAAGTACTCTTTATTCGGATAGAGCGCTAATACATTTGAACTGTTTATGTAAAAACATAAAATTATAGATGCGGAGTAGGCAGAAGCAACTCCCAAGGCTAACACAATATTTTTATCGCCCACTCTGTATCCGCGTCCAAAAATCTCGGTTTCTCCTTCTTCCTCCTTTATTAAAATCTCACTGTAGCGTTTCATTAATCCTAGAGATAAGAATACGTAAATTGAAAAAGCTAACAACCAGAAGGATATTTCAATATTTAGTAAAAAGGAGCCTCCGAGAATTCTTATCATATAAAATAAAGAGAGAACAAAACAATCTAAAATCACTACCTTCTTTAACCAATAAGAATAGACACAAGTCAATACTGAATATGTTAAGCATAAAATTAAAAAATTCTTGGGTAACAACGGTATTGTTGCGAAAAAACAAGTTATTAAGCAAAAGAAAAGCAAAATTCCGTTGGGTAACGATAGCGCAGTCGATGCTAAAGGCCTTTTCCTTTTTACAGAGTGTTGTCTGTCGGAGTTTATATCGGAAATATCATTAATAATATAAAATGCAGAGGAAAGAAGTGAAAATGCAAGAAAGCCAAAAAAAAGACTTCGAATAGTCTCTACTGAAAAATCAATTTGTGCAGCAAAAAATGGTACAAAGATAAGTATATTTTTTAACCATTGGTGAAATCTGATTAGTTTAAATGCACTCTTTAACGAATTGTCTAAATTTTCAAGTATCGGTTGCACACCAAATATCTTTTCCATTTTTTTTGTGAAACGTTTAGACGAATTAGTTATATATCCCTTTTCAACTTTTCTCCAAACTTGAATGTCAGCTTTTGCATTTCCAACATAATGTATTACAGCATCTTTAAAAAATTTTTTTAATGTTACAACCTTTATGGATCCTGTCATATTAATATTACCAGCGGTGCCAAAAAAGTGATCAAAAATCTTAAGTTGTTTATATACTTGCCTACAATACTTTTTCGGTGAACCTGAAATTAATACCGTTTTAAAACCCATACCTCTCTGTTCTTTTATCCAGCTAATCAGTTTTCTGTTGTAAATAATCTCGATATCATTGAATGAAATCTTTTCTGCTAAAAACCTCTTTATATAGACTTTTCCCTTAATCAACAAAATCAAAACCTTGAATAAATTTAGAGGATTTTTCTTTATATACAACAAAATCGCTTCATGAAATAAATCATTTTTAATCAGAGTACCATCTAAATCTATCGCTAAGACTTTAACCATTTACCATTCTCAATCAGTTAGCTTAATATCAATAATCAGAGCTACCGCAATAATCTTATTCCGTTGCCCAAGCAATATTTCTCTCCATCGCAAGAGCTTGATAATTATCAATTTGTAATTCTGTCATCTTTTTTGCAGAACTTCTACATTCTTTATATTCTCTATACCATGATCCCACAAAGTCTACCATCTCATCGTATTTCAGTGTAGGTTGCCAACCTAAGAGCGCACCCGCCTTGTCACAATTAAGCTTTAATAAGCTGGCTTCTAAAAAGCTTTTTTTATCGTTTTTTTTGTAACATAGGACAGATTTTTTTTGTCCATACACCAGAGATATATCTTTTATTATCTGCTCCACGGTAACAGAAAGGCTTTCGTTTGGACCAAAATTCAAAGCTTCTCCAGAAGTTAATTCATTTTTAAGAAGTAAGGCCGCTTGTAGTAAATATCCAGATAAGGGTTCTAGCACGTGCTGCCAGGGTCTTGTTGCTAACGGGTTTCTAATTTCGATTGGTTTATTATCTTCCCAGGCCCTTATCGCATCAGCAATTACGCGATCTTTGGCCCAGTCACCACCCCCAATTACGTTTCCAGCTCGACCAATTCCTATTTTCAAGATTTTGCTTTTTTCAAAATAGGAATGAAACATGGATTTTATTATTAGTTCAGCTGCTCCTTTGGAACCGCTATAAATATCTTTTCCTCCTAGAATATCATCCTCTCTATATCCCCAAAGCCACTCTCGATTTAAATATGATTTATCACTAGTTATTAAGATACAAGTACAGGGATGCTGCAACTTCCTTAAACATTCCAAAATATTTGCTGTTCCGATCACATTGGTACTAAAGGTTCCTAGAGGATCTTCAAAAGAAACTGAAACAATAGGCTGAGCCGCAAGATGAAAAATAAAGTCTGGCTGTACTGTCGAAACACAACTTGAAATATTTCTAAAATTTCTAACGTCACCATTAACATTATTAATATCACTTTCTAAATTTAAAATTTTAAACATTGATGGCTCTGTTGGGATGTCTAATGAGAAGCCCGTCACTTCTGCACCTAATTTAATAAGCCAGCTTGTAATCCATGACCCCTTGAAACCAGTATGCCCAGTAATTAATACCTTTTTATCCTGAAACACATTCCAAAAAAAATTTTTCATTTTAGGTCCAAGTCTGCCAAGGTGGTACGGCAGAACACCCTAATTTCTCAAGTTCTTTTTTATCTTTGATAGTGTCCATACATTTCCAAAAACCGTTGTGCCGGTATGTCGCTATTTTTTTCTCTCTAGCTAATGCTTGCATGGTACTTTCTTCAAATATCACTTTTGAGCCATCTGAGATATAATTAAAAATTTCTGGCTCACATACAAAAAACCCACCATTAATCCATGAGCCCTGCCCTTTTGGCTTTTCGACGAAAGAAGTAACAATATCATCTTCATCGGCCTCAAAAGTCCCAAATCTTCCATCAGGCTGAACCGATGTCATGGTTAAATAACGTTTTTTTTTCTTGTGAAATGAAACCAATTTTTTCAAATCAATGTTTGCAACGCCATCTCCATAAGTAAGTAAAAAAGGTTGGTCAGCGGTGAACTGTCGAGCTTGTTTGATCCTGCTTCCAGTGAGTGTTTCTTCACCCGTTTCCAGCATGGTTATCTTCCAGTTTTCAGATACGTTGGAAAGGTTCGAGTAGGTATCCGTTGATAAATCTATTTCTATATTTCCTGAATATTTTTTATAATTTATAAAATAATCTTTAATTACATCTGATTTGTAGCCAAGGAGTAGGATAAATTCATTAAACCCTGCCATAGCGTATAATTTCATTATATGCCACAGGATAGGTTTACTTCCTATTTTTACCATTGGTTTGGGGATTAGTTGAGTTTCCTCACCTAGTCTGCTACCCAATCCTCCAGCTAATATTAGAACTTTCATATAAATTACTAATTATATTTCATTTACTTTTTTTATGTAGAAAACAGAATCCCACATGGACAAGCTATTCTCAGCTTTGCTCTCAGTATTATTTTGTAGTACCTTTGTAACCCTAAAACTATTATTTCCAAAGGAATAAATAAAATCTTGTCCGATTATTGACTTATTCTGAATTTCTAGAAGAAATTTATAAAGTGGATCATTTCGTATCAGGAAGGACGCATGACGATCTACACCTAAATATTCAATTTTATTTCGCTGCAAAGCTTCAATAAGCTGTTCATGGCCACTAATGAAAAGATACATTTCTCTTCCCACTCGACTATCTAGAGATATAACCTTTCGATCTAAAAAGTATTGTGTTTGTATTTCATACATTGCTATCTTGGCTCCATCGGGTGAAATTTTTGTAAATTCCTTCGCCAAATCTGGGCTTAACCTGTTTGTTAAATTACTTTGATCACTATATTCGGGATAAAGATATTTAAAGGTTGAGAAAAATACTGCTAATGAAATAAATGTTAATAATATCTTTTTTTTTGGGTTGTTGAGTTTTGTCTTGAGTGCTGGTAAATGAATAACTAAGCCAAATGCAATAAAGGGTATTAAAAACTCAATATATCTCGCAGAATTGGACTTTGAAAAAATTAAGACAATAACAAAAAGAGTACATACAAAAAAATTCACAACATTTAAGACCCGAAATTGGCCATCTCTCAGACTTTTTTTCTTTATTAAGAAATAGTCTAAAAAAAGCCATAATGTCCAAATTAAAACTAAATATAATTGAGGGTTCGCTCTGATTTGAATCCAATTTGAGCTTAATATTGAGTAATCACTAACCCTACTGCTTCTTGATAGCACCGATGAAGGGAGGATTTCTCCTAAATGAGCAAACATATACGCATGATATAGAAAAGTAGGTGCAACTGACAAAAAAAGTAGTACTAAAAAAAACTGACCCCTTATCTCTCTTCGATGAAAAATAAATATAGATAAAAAGAACAGGAAAAAATATATAATGCAGACTTCTGGTCTAACAAGGTAGGCTATGGATCCAACAAATGCTAATAGAAGAATTTTTTTATTCAAAAAAATATAGATAAGTAAAGATACAAAAAAACATACAAAAGCCGTTTCAAATAATCGAAAAGAGTTATCTATAAGATTTATAAAAACTAAATTTGACAAACAAACCAATGAAAAAGTCTCTGACCGGCTAAAAAATCTTTGCTCTTGGTCTCTTTGTGTCCAATTATTTAAAACGAGTTCTACAGACTTCCAAGTAAAAAAAATTGATAAAAAATAAAAAAGTGAATTTATCAGTTTCAAGACAACCAAAAAATTATCTAGCGAAAATAATGCGTAGATCGTTGAAATTATTAATAAATACACTGGGCTTGTAGCCCCAAAGCTTACTCTTTCTAAGTCACCAAATGAAAATGGCTTTTTAAAAAAATATTTTGCGAAGGATAAATAGATTGCCGGATCACCCTCTATCAGTTCGATCGTATTGATAAAGTAAAGTAAAAATATAAAAATAAAGACAATAAAGGAAACGATTACCCAAATGCCCGGTTTATAAGAAATATTATTTGTAATCATAAAATATCAAAATATCTTCTAGTTCGAACTTATAGTTTAATGTTTGAGATTAATGCAAGTTATTTCAAAACCATGATTGAGCTAACGACAATATTTATAACTTCAAGGCACAAAAATTTTCTCAAACTATTTTTTTTGCAAAGCAAAAAAACTACAAATAATTAGAAATAATAAGTAAACGAAAGCAGAGCCAATCATTAAGTTTAAAGCTATAGAGACAGGTGAACTAAGTTTTAAAAGATCAAATGAATGAACCACACAAAATATTAAAAATGGTGTGTACAGGATAATTTCCGAAATAATGGTTATTGATACTCTGTTAAGCCCTAGTAAAGTCGCACTAAATATACTCCCTGAAAATTTTAGTGATTCGTATAAAGAGAAAAGAAATAAGTAGTAAAGTGAAAATTTGATAGTGTCCCCAAATGCTAAAAAAAATATCAAGCCACCTAAGATAGTACCAAAAAAAAGGAACCCAAAAAAACTTAATAATACTACAGGAAATAGACTTTTAAGAACTTTCTGGGGCGCGTTGCTTACTGTTCTAATAATAAAAGGAAATATGATATTTGCTGAAATTACAGTGGTCAGCGCGACAAACCAGATTAAGGATCTAAAATGAGACTCCAAAACCGCTGCACTATCGGACCCTATTGTGTCGATTAAAAAATCTCTGAGCGTCAGAAGTGTTAAAATGTATAGAATTCCTGAGTTTAGACTGTGTAATGAAAATCTGTATTGACTTAAACAAGTGAGAAAATCATTTTTTTTGATTGTTTTCACAAATGTTTGATGCAAATAGTTTTCATGAAATTTTGTGTAAAAAACTATAACAGCAAGAGTAATAAGTGCTGAGATCATAGGTATAAAAAAAAGTATTTGCTGGGCTGATTTAATAAATAAAAAGGATGCCAAAACAGATATTGATAGACAAAATTCTAAAAACGTTTTTAACCCTGCACTACCGTTACTTATCAGGCTCGATTTTATATACGCAATATGTGGCGCACAAACTATTAATAGCAACCAAATTATATATAATACCTTTGAACTTAGAAGGCTATTAGATGAGGTTATTGATGCCGTAATAAAGAAGCCTAATGCCCCTATTATGGGAGTTAAAATAAAGAAAGTGAGTAAAAAACCATTTTCTTTATCCGTTACGTGAATTATAAAACGTCTTATTAATCCGCTTTCTGAAGACAGTGACCCCCATAGATAGGCCATTGAAAGGCCATTTAGCGCATAGCCCAGGTGCAATATCCCTATAGAGCCATAAAAGTTTACAGCTAGCCTTGCAACTATTATGGAAATCACAAAAGATAGTCCAGAAAAGAACACCACAGGAATTATGTTTCGTGCATCAGTGTTCCCTCTATTTTGAGAGGAAAATTGCATAGATCTATTAAAGGTTTTCTACTTCTAATGGGTTAAATAACTTAAAACGAACACTTGTCTCTTACCAGACTTAATAATGTTGGCTTTATGGAACTCCGTTGTATTGATACCAAAGACTGAGCCTGCTTTCCCCAGAAGCAACACCTCCTTACCCTTTTTTAAATTTCCACCAATTCTCTTATACAATAGTTTCGTCGAATTTTGAAATACTTCTAAAAAAGTCCATCTGAAAAACCTTCCCACCATGCTCTGAGTTGGGAAGTATAAAGCCAAAGGGCCAGTATTTTTATTAACATTTGACAAATATATAAATATTTTGAGGTTTTCCCTATTGAAGTCAGTATGAAAGTTTCCACCTGGAACATCAAAGGATGACTTTTCAGGCTTTGAAATTTGATAATAAACCAATTCCAACCTCACATTACTGCTATTCAGCATTTTGGCAGCAAAAGGGCGATATTTTTTGTCAAATAGTTGGGTTGTTTTTGTCCAAGCATGGTCTTTAAACTTTCTACCGTTCACACTACTACCTGCTTTGAGCACTTCTCGAAGCTCTCGTTCACAGTCTGCTCTAAGTAACGATAATTCTTTCTTCGAAAGCGATGGGAGTGGTACGAAGCCTTCCTTGATAAAAGTGTTTCGTAATTCTTCGATACTGCTCTTATAGTAGATGATTGTTCTCTTTAATACAAGTATTGGCCCTATTACGAGCCTAATCAACAACCAATTTCGGTATAAAGTTTTTATCATGTTATCAATACCTATAACAATAATTGGTTAGATAACAAAGAATACGATCACAGTCAACTTGGTATTCTGGGTGTTTTTCCCATAATTTTGTATTTTTCATCGTTTCGTTAACTTTAAAAAACTTACCTCTATGAACCCAATCAGAGTTATTAACTCCTATATGACCTTGGATCTTTAAATGAGTTTCATCAAACTTGTAAACAAGATCTTCAAGGGAAATCACTAGAACACTCTTATCTTTAAAAATAGAGTGTCTCAATTTATTTTGCTTGTTTATAAATAGATCTACATCGTGGCACCCAAAAATTTCTGAAAAGGTTTTTTTATCAAAGTTCATCTTAGTTTTTACATTTGAATTTATATACATATCACGAGGGTCTCTCAGAACCGTTATCCACTTAGCTTTTGGTATTATACTAATATTATGCTTTGGGTTTACGACTCCCGATGCGTTTTGAATAACTATTTTTGTTTTTTGGCTCGATGACTTTGCTGACTCTAAAATAGCTGGAACAATTCTTTCAACCAATTTAAAAAAAGCATCTCTATCACCTAAATGAAAATCAATATATGGCCAATTTAGTCTTCCACTTAATCTCCCCTTCAATTTATCAAAAAAAATCTGGCTTTTTGGAACTTCTGGAGTCTCATATGGAGACTTTTTATACCATTTATCAATAATTATCTGATCTATGAATTTTTTGAGTGTAGTTTCAAAAGATGGGTAACGCTGTCCATAATTCAAACCAGATCTAAAAAACCTACTAAATCCTTTGGGATTTCTTGCCAAATATTTTACTGTTTGCTTGAATCGTCTTATAGCGCTGTCTATTCGTATTTCTTCCCCAGCGACAAATGCATCATATAAACTTCCAAGTCCTCCAGGCATTCTTATAAGATCAAATTCCTCTGCATAATGAGGTGCTTCAATACATTCGTATTCGCGCAAAAGGTCTACTAACGCGCTCTTCCCAGAAAAGTTAAGACCATTCACATCAATTATATTCATTTAGATTTCTCAGAATATACTGTCATATGACTGGATCTTCTTATCGCGATAATTGAACTTTGTACTGAGGCAAGTGTTTCAGAGGATGCATTTCTTAGATCGACACCGAATTTGCTTATACTCTCTGTTGTTTGAAAACTTCTAACAATTTGTGAGTCAAAAACTCCGGGGGTCTCAATTTTTAAAACATTGAAACCATTATTTTGTAGTATAACCTTTATAGTCTTGTCAGAAAAACTGTTTATATGCATTGGTGGAAAAATTGAATGAGCTAAAGGTCTTTCTTCCCAATAGGGAACCATTTTGTTGTCAAAACCATCGACGTTTGGTGTATGAAAAAACATTTTGCCATCTGCATTCAAGAGTTCGTTACATATAGATAAAAATTCTTGTGGATTAAACAAATGTTCAATTAGCTCAAAGTGGAAAATTACATCGAACTTCAATGATGGGTTCTTTATTTTAAATTCTTTTAGATCCAAAGGTAGAAGGTTATTCTTCTTCTCAACATTTTGAGAAATAGCACTTCTATCTATATCAATTCCAAATATATTTACATTTGATATTTTAAATTCACTCTCAAGCATATGTCTGACTTCTGCCAAAAACATTCCTGAGCTACATCCGATTTCAAGAATACTTATTTTATCTTTATTTGATAAAAGTTCTTGAAAAATTTTCTCTACTTGTCTACCCCTTTCTGAAAATATAAAATTTTTTTTGTCCAAAGCTCTTTGTTGTAAAATTTTTACAAAACTCTTATTACACTCTGTATTGTTATAATAATAGTCTAAAGCTTCATTTGATGGACATGGTGATGTATAAATCATTGAACAATCGGAACACGAGACGATCTCATACTTACCTAAGAACTTTGGCATGTGTTCTTTTATTTTAGAACCACAAGCGGGGCAATTTCTATGCAAAAACTTGTCGTTGTACAAGTCATACACCTCGGTAGCAGCAGCAATTCTCTGATTGTATATTTTGTGTGCTTGTATTTTAGATCTATTAACGTGAAAAAACTCTGGGAATTTCATTTCGAAGTCTCTGTAAATAGTAAATTTGTGAATATCTCATTTAATTTTTTTTTTGTCAATTAGCGCTTACCTTTTTAAGAAATAATTCATTTAGGCTTTTTACATAAAACAAACCTTTAGAATTTATATAATCTTGCCAGTTTTTAAACTCTGTCCATTGCGAAACAAATAAGAAATCACATTTAAAATGCTCTGAAACCAGATGATCTAACTTGCTATCGCCTATATAAAGAATTGGTCTCTCAAAATTACCCTTTTGAATGTGATAATCAAAAATTTCGTATTTGGAAAGTGGGCTTCCATAAACACCACAACTGAAAAGCTTTAAGATATCACGTTTTAAAAAAATATCTCTTAACTCAATCTGAGCAGACCCAGACACTACCCCACATTTTGCAGGATATAAATAATTTATCAACTTTTCTAAACCTGGAACCATTTCACAATTAAGCATTTCAGAACGCACAATTTCTGAAAACTCTTCTAACGACCTTTCGATTATTTTATCGCAGTTATCAAATTTTAAATAATCATAAAAAAACCATCGAAATTTTTCAAAACGAGACACTCCGCCATTTTCTATATTATATGTTAGTAGAGCCTCACTTGAGGTGGCACCAAATTTCTTGGACACTTTTTTAAAGGCAGCACTTTTCAATTTATTGGAATTCAAAATCACCCCATCACAATCAAAAAGAATTGTCTTATATCTTTTAAGAGTTTTATTCATTTCTCCCATTCTCTAAGATTATTTTTTTTACTGCGGCTAAATCTTCAGGCACATCTACAGGGATAGAATTACCAGACATGAGTACCATTCTTACTTGAAGGCCCATTTCTAAAAACCTCAATATCTCAATATCTTCTACCTTCTCAATTGGTGATTTTTTACCAATTGAGCTAAATTCAAGAAGTCTTTCTCTTGGAAATGAATAAATACAAATTTGTCTAAATGAGTCTCTAAAACTTCCTTCTTTGTTTCCGGGAATTGGTGACCTTGACATATACAATAATTTTTGATCCAGAGACATTACGACTTTTGGACAATTAGGGCTGAAGTAATCATCTTCATTCGTTATTTTGGCAAATCCACAAAAAATATTTAATGGATCCTTTCTTGCCTCAATGATCATTTTAGTTATGTCGCTGGGGTCAATGAGTGGTTCATCTCCCTGTACGTTTATATAAAAAGAGGCCTTTATCTTGGAGGCAACTTCACATACCCTATCTGTGCCCGTGAGGCAACTTTCATCGGTCATTACCCAATTAATATTGTAATTATTACATTCATTTCCAACTAGCAAGTCGTCAGTTGCTACAATCACATTTTCTTCACCCGCTACAGCAATACACTGTTCATATGTTCGAACTATCATAGGCTTTCCGCAAATATCTATTAAGGGCTTTCCAGGCAAGCGCGTTGACTTATATCTTGCTGGGATTACTATCAAGAATTCTTTTTCAGTCATTATTAATCAAAAAGAATATAAAGATTTAAGTCGTAATTTAAAGAGTGTCGGAGTTATTGAGATAACTTCAGTAGCTCCCTCGCTTTTTTTATAAGCATCAAAAATTTTTTCTATATCAAAATTCCTTTGGTCACCTAAATTGTAGCCGTCGTTACCGGCCAAAAATATCTTATTAGAGCCTCCACTATTCGCTATCGCAAGCGCATAAGCTAATCCCAATGGCGCTGGTATAGTTGCGGATGTTCTTCTGAACTTAAATGTATTCTTTTTTAAATCCAAACCATAATCTAGAAATTGATTGGTATCAATTTCGTCATTTATATTTTTCTTTATACTCGAAAGAGGAAGTACTATTCTTTTTTCTAGCTTATGGTAGGAAGAAATATCACTTATAATTCGCTTCACGTTACAGGCTGCGTAAATGTCAATAAGTGATCTGTCAATACTTTGCTCCGAATTTATTGCGATGACAAAAGGTTTTTCTAATTTTATAAATGATTCCAAAGCAAGCCTGTATTTTTTAACACTTTGACCTGAGCCAATTATCAGTACAGATTTCCCTTTCAACTCTGGATAAGGTGACCAACTACCTATATTATTATCAAAATTTTGTGCTAAAGCTTCTGCTAGTATTTCACTGCTATATTTTTTTCCATTTGTTTTTAAGACCTCAATTGCCTCTATAATCTCTTCTTCACCATATCTATTGTCCTCCAGCATATCTTGGATATATGAGGGATGAATTTGCAGTTGACCAGCTAGTTTGTAATAGTAGTTTTGTCCCCAACCACACACTTCTCTCATTGACTTAAAGTATCTATTGATAAGCTTTAATAATGGAATTGGATTGATTTTTCCCTTTCCAGATAAATTTTGTTCAGAAATTACAAATTCAGTTTGAGCATTTCCTGGACCACGCCCCATTCCTGTAACTGTGCTATCAACAAATGAAGCGCCATTTCTTACAGCTTCTACACAATTTTGAATTGCGAGACCCATATTGTCATGCATATGAACTCCGATTTCCCCTCCCCAATGATCTTTAATAACTTTAATTATTTTTGCTGTTTGCTGAGGATTTAAACTTCCTGTACTATCAGCTACATAAATAACTTTTAAGGGCCAGTTCTTTATATCAATAACAAACTTTTTAATTTCACTCTCCGATCTGCTTGCTATTTGCATTAAATTAATTCCTACTGAATAACCTAATTCCTTTAAGGCTATCACAGCGTCAAAAACTTTTTCATATTCGGGATAGTGACAAGCTACCCTAACCAAAGAAACTCTGCTATTCGATGCAGAACAAAATGTTCTTTTTATTTCATTTTTCAAATTATCATCTAGACGAAGTAAGTCAGATGCATTAAGCATAATTGCTAACGTTATCTCTTTAGGGAGATCTAGTTGTTTCAAATAATTCTCAGTAGAAAAAGCATGCGCTCCATAAAATTGGTTTTGCTTCAAACCTCGAAAACCGATTTCCACTACATCAATACCTGCTTTTACCATTGCGTTTAGATAATCATTTACAACTTCCAGTGGAAAATCCCAATTATTGTAATACCCACCATCTCTTAAAGTACAATCCAACAGAGTGGGAAATTGGTCTTTTTTTCTGATTTCTGACACTTTTTTTATTACCTCAATTTGTGATTACATTCTTTTCTAATATCAAAAATGAAACTATTCACTTTAATCTTTAGCAATGAAAAATTCAGCGACGAGTTTAGACTATTCAGTACTTATAAGCTATCGCAAATATTTGTGTATGACTTTAACTGAATTTTCTTAAAACTAATACAACTTTCAATCAGGTATATCGGTATAGGTATTAACAGCTTCAATAACATCTTCTAATTCATTTTTTTTGAGATGATTTCCAATAGGCAGACTAATCACTTCCCTATGAATTTTTTCTGTAATAATTAGATTTTTGCAATTTAATTTTGCTAAACACTCCTGTTTGTGTGGAGGAATAGGATAATGCAGTAAGGTTTCAATTCCTCTACTATTGATAAAATTTACAAAGTTACTTCTGAAAGCAACTCTCATAACATATAGATGAAAGACATGATGGTTAGTTTCACTGAAATCAAAATTATCTCTAAAAGGTTTTACAAAAAGCGGATTTTGTATTTCTTTAGTATATTTTTTTGCTTGCTGCCTTCGTATTTTTATTTCGTCATCTAGATAGCGGAGTTTTACTCGGAGAAATGCTGCTTGGATTTCATCCAGCCTACTATTCACACCAAGATATTTATTTATGTATTTTTCATTACTTCCATAATTTCCAATTGCTTTAATTGTTTCAGCTAATATTTTATCGTTTGTTATGACGGCACCAGCATCACCCAAAGCACCTAAATTTTTACCCGGATAAAAACTGAAGCATCCTGCATCTCCCCAGGAACCCGCTTTTTTTCCTTTCAAAATTGCACCATGTGCTTGCGCTGAGTCTTCTAAAACTAGCAAACCGTTTTTCTTTGCTAACGATATTATTTCTTCCATCGGTGCTATCTGTCCATAAAGGTGCACAACAAGAATTATTCTAGTCTTGCTTGTTATAGCCTTAGATATAGTCTCTGCATTTAGATTATAGGTTTCTATATCTGGTTCTACTAGCTTGGGTTGCATTCCTTCTTCAATAATAGCAAGAATAGTTGCTATATATGTATTGGCAGGAACAATTATCTCATCCCCTAAACGAATTTTACCAAGTTCTTTCAATGCTCTTATAGTAAGGCACAAAGCATCCAATCCATTGGCAACCCCAACACAAAATTCAGTTCCACAATAGGTTGAAAATTCTTTCTCAAAAGCGAGCACCTCCCGCCCTCGAATGTACCAACCACTATCTATCACTCTTTTAGATGCGCTGATAAGCTCTTTCCTATATTTACTGTTAATAGTTTTTAAGTCTAGAAAATTGACCATTACATATCCTTCTTGGTCTGCTTACAGACCTAAAACACCTTTATCCTTTTCTGATAACAAGTCCTTAAGGAATTGTCCATTCCAGTTTGTAATATTAGGGTCTGCTCCTTTGCTTAAAATGAATTTGAAAAATTCAATATCTCCAGTTTTTAGAGCATATTTACTAGCATAGAAAAGAACAGAGTCACCTTTGAAATCTTGATCATTAATTTCAGCGCCTAACTTTAAAAAAAATTCACAAAGGTCTTTTCTACCGCATAGGGCGGCAATCATAATTGGCGATTTACCACAAACACTTTTGTCATTAACGCCTAAGTAATTTTTTAAGCCCGATTTCACATCTTCTAAGGATGATGTTGGTATTTTTTCAAGCTCAGTTAAAAGATTGTCTACATAAAGAATCACATCAAAATCTTTAGTAGCAACTCTAAATTCTCCTTCATTTTTTTCTATCAAGGAGCCGGGATATCTATCTGATTGAATTTTTAATATTTCTACCGATGCAATAGCTTTTTTCTTAAATTTGACAAGTTGGTATTGACGAAAACTATAAGCTAAAACCTGACTTTTTACACAGCTTGCAGGTTTATTGAAATCAATAGATATCTTTTTAAAATCGATTGAACTTTTTGAGAAATATGAACTGGGTTCAAGCTTTTGGGCTTCACTTTTAATGTTTTCCGAAATAATGTTAGCCCAATTTTTTCTTAATAAAATCTTTGATGCTATAATATATTTCCTATAACAGTCTTGTGATCTATCATCAGGCAAAATTTTGAAAACCTTCTGTGAAATGATACGACCCGTATCTATACCTTTATCAATCTCATGAAGCGTTACACCAGACCATTTATCCATAAAAAGTATTGGCCAAACAGAAGTGTACATTCCTTTATACTTGGGAAGTAAGGAAAAATGGATATTTAGCATTATAGAAGCATTTATTCTTTTGATGTCAATAATTTTATCAAACTCGAGAGACAGTAAAATTTTTGTGTTAATAAAATATAAATTCTCAAACTTTATAACTTTTATACCATTTTTTTTGGCAAACCAAGCGAGAGACCGTTGATATGAGTTTATACCAAAGTCAGTATCATTAACAATTACAGCTATTTTATGATGCTCAAATGTTTCAAGTGCTAACTCAAGACCATAAACACCAATGTCATTTTTTCCTGCAATGACAATATCTAATTTATCTTTCTGCACACAGCACCTATGAATTTTGGGGATTAGCTAAACTTAAAAACTTGTTATAGTCCCTGATATAATCACTTTCTTTATAATAATCGTTTGCTAGAACCAAAAGAATACAGTCTTTACTAAAATCATACATCTCATGCCAAATAAGCGGAGCAACCATAAGTGCTTCATCTTTTTTAGTTAATAAAAAATTTTCTTTATGGAACCCATCGTCTAGCATTAATTTAACAGATCCATTTAAGCATATAGCTAACTGAGTCAGTTTTCTATGTGCATGAAAGCCTCTCGTTATATTCTTTTGAGTTCCATAAATATAGTACGCCCTCTTCAAGTCGAAGGTCAAATTTTCATAGCGATCTAAAACTATAAGACTGCCTCGTTCGTCGGAGATCGATTTTAGAACAACTTTAAATTTTTTAAACATTGTCGATCTTAATTAAATCCTTTAAGTATTTTCCGTAATTGGTTCCTGATAATTTTTCAGCTATTTTTAATAACCTAGGTTTATCTAACCAGCCATTTCTATATGCAATTTCTTCAGGGCACCCAACTTTAAAGCCTTGGCGGCTTTCTATAGTTTCAACAAATTTTGATGCTTCTAATAGACTACCGGGAGTACCAGTGTCCAACCAAGCAAATCCTCGGCCTAAAACATCAACATGTAAATTTTTGTTATCTAAATACATCTGGTTCACGGAAGAAATCTCTAATTCACCGCGTTGCGATGGACGTATTTTTTTTGCGATACTAACTACAGAACTGTCGTAAAAGTACAAGCCTGTGACCGCAAAATTTGAGTCTGGCTTTTTAGGCTTTTCTTCAATTTTTGTAGCCCTCATCTTTTCATCAAATGAAACCACACCAAATCGCTGCGGATCAGCTACTTGATACACTAAAACTGTAGCTCCTTTTTTTCTTTTGGTCGCCTTAATTAAAATATCGGTTAGTCCTTGACCCCAAAATATATTATCCCCTAAAGCTAAACAAACTGGAGAGCTTTCTATAAACTTTTCTCCTATCAAAAAGGCCTGTGCTATTCCCTCAGGTTTTTTTTGCACTTCATATTTCAATCGTAAACCTAGTTCCGTACCATCACCTAACACTCTTTGGTAAGAGCTCAAATCAGAGGTGGTTGTGATTATTAGAATGTCTCTAATACCCGCAAGCATTAATGCGGACAGAGGATAATAAATCATTGGTTTATCATAAATCGGCAACAACTGTTTAGATATTCCTAACGTTACTGGATACAGCCTTGAGCCTAGTCCGCCTGCTAATATGATACCTTTCATACTGAACCTGTGCTCATTCTCAATTAATTTTTTCCTTTTAATAAAGGTTTCCACCATTTAGTGTTACTAGCATACCAACTTATTGTTTTTTTTAATCCATTTTCAAGCGTTTCCAAGGGTTCCCACCCTAACTCATTTTTGATTTTTGAACAATCGATGGCATATCTCCTATCATGGCCAGGTCTATCAGCAACAAACTCGACAAGTTGGTGGAAATTTTTATTCAGACCACCTTTATCAGAGAAATATTCCGTTAGCATGTCTAAAGTCATTTCTATAATATCTATATTTGTTAGTTGATTTCCTCCACCAATATTGTAGGTCTCACCTATAACACCCTTTTCGGCTACTAATAAAAGAGCATTTGTATGGTCGTCTACATAAAGCCAGTCTCTTATCTGTTTTCCATCCCCATATACTGGCATTTTTTCTGACCTAAAGCCACAAACTATCAATTTTGGTATAAATTTCTCAGGGAACTGAAAAGGCCCATAATTGTTTGAACAATTAGTCAAAATAACGGGTAATCCATATGTTCGAAACCAGGATCTGACCAGGTGATCGGAGCTTGCTTTTGATGCTGAATAAGGAGAGCTAGGCAAATATGGGTCTTCTTCTCTTGAAGGTTTATCGCTTATGCTTAAATCACCATAAACTTCGTCAGTGGAAATATGATGAAATCTAAACAAGTCCTTTTTCTTTGAATGAAGTTTTTGCCAATAACTAGTTGTTGCTTCGAGTAAGCTATATGTCCCAAATATATTTGTCTTAATAAAATCATCTGGACAACTAATTGAACGATCAACATGGCTTTCAGCTGCAAGATGCATTATTACGTTGGGTGATACCTCATCAATGACTTCTCTAATTTTTTTTTTGTCACAAATGTCAACTTTATAGAATTTGTAATTCAAATCACAATCTACGTCATTTAATGAGGCCGTGTTCCCTGCATAGGTAACTTTATCAACATTTATGACTTTATTCCCTTTGCGGGATAACAGTAGCCGGATTAAATTAGAACCTATAAATCCTGATCCACCAGTGATTAAATAACGCATTCTCTTCCCAAAGCCAAGTTTGCTAAAAGAAAATCCCAGACTTGCTCTAATAACAAACTTTATAGTTTAAAAAAAAATAATAGATCGATAAAAATCCTTTGTGAATAATTAGTATTTTTTTCCATTGAAATCATTCAAAAGCACCAAAAAGCTTACTAAATTGCATTTCCAAAATAGTTTTTATACCATTTAACAAAATTATTTATACCCTCTTGTATTGTTGTTTTTGGTCTATATCCAGTAATTTCTACAAGATTATCTATATCGGCGAATGTAGTGGGAACATCTCCAGGTTGCATCGGTAAATTAACCTTCTTAGCATTCTTCCCAATTGATCTCTCTATAGTTTTTATAAATTCGCTTAATTTGACTGGTTGATTATTTCCTATATTTAATAATCTGAAATAACTTTCGGTTGAAGACAAGGCTCCGTGTGCGCTGGTTGGTGGCTTCGGCATTAAGCGAAATATGCTCTCTATGATATCATCAATGTAAGTAAAATCTCTTTTCATAACCCCATTATTAAATAAATGGATTGGGTTACCTTCTAAGATTGCTTTTGTAAACTTATAGTAAGCCATATCTGGACGACCAAATGGACCATAAACTGTAAAAAAACGAAGGCCAGTTGTAGGTATTTTATATAAATGTGAGTATGCATGTGCCATGACTTCATTGGACTTCTTAGTGGCAGCATATAGACTTATCGGGTGGTCCGTCTTATGCTCCTCAGAAAACGGTATGTGATCATTAAGACCATAAACAGAACTAGAAGAGGCAAAAATAAAATGACTTAGATTATGCGCTCGGCAACATTCCAAAATATTTAAGAATCCGGACAAATTTGAGGCTCCGTATGAAAATGGACTATTGATTGAATATCTTACGCCAGCCTGAGCAGCAAGATTTACTACAATATTAAAATCGTTTTCCTTAAATAACCTCTTTAAGGATCCAAATTCGTTTATGTCCATTTCTTTAAAGTTAAAGTTAACTTTTTTGCTTTTTTTAAAGTCAATCAATTTCTTTTTTCTAGAAATCTTTAACCCAATATCATAATAGTCATTCATATTGTCTATGCCAACGACATGGGCCCCCTCTTGCATCAGCTTCATGGACAAATGATAGCCAATAAAACCAGCTGCACCTGTTACCAAAACTTTATCAATCATTTCCAAATAAATCCCTTGTAAAAACTTTATGGGACACGTCTTCCAGTTCTTTTGCCATTCTATTGGTAACAATTATCTCAGATTTTATTTTAAATAGGGCTAAGTCAGTAATTACCTCTGAGTTATAGAAGTGATTTTGCTTTAAAAGAGGCTCGTATATAATAACCTTGATACCTCTAGCCTTTATTCTTTTCATAACACCTTGAATGGCTGAAAATCTAAAGTTGTCAGCTCCCGCTTTCATTGCTAAGCCATAAACGCCTACAGTTTTTACATTTTTTTTAATGATAATCGAAGCTATCACATCTTTTCTAGTTGTATTAGAGCTAACAATTGCTTTAATTAAATTTTGAGGAACACTCTCATAATTTGCTAATAACTGCTTTGTATCCTTTGGCAAACAGTATCCACCATACCCAAAGCTTGGGTTATTGTAATAATCCCCAATTCGAGGATCTAGTGAAATACCCTTTATTATTGAAAGTGTATCCATCTTGTGCATCATTGCATAACTGTCCAATTCATTGAAAAATGAAACTCTCATCGCAAGGTAAGTATTTGAGAACAATTTCACAGCTTCAGCCTCTTTAGAATCCATAAATAAACATTCTACATCTTTATTGTTTGCGGCTGTTTTAAGAAGCTGAGAGAAAATATGCGCGTTCCTAGAATTACTCCCCATAATTATCCTAGAAGGATATAAGTTGTCATAAAGCGCTTTCCCTTCTCTCAAAAACTCCGGAGAGAAAATTATTTCATTCTCCTCAAATCGTTTGTTAATTGCCTCAGTAAAACCAACTGGAACCGTCGATTTAATAATTATAGTTGCTTTTGAGTTTAACTTTACTGTTCCTTCTATCACCCTTTGTACAGATTGAGTGTCAAAAAAGTTTGTTGAGGTACTGTAGTCCGTTGGTGTGGCTATCACCACAAACTCTGCATCTAAATACGCTTTTTCTATATCTGTAGTAGCGATAAGCTTAAGCGTGCCATCATTTAAAAAGTCTTGAACGTCTGAGTCTCTAACGGTTGACTTACCCTTATTTATTAGATCAACTCTTGATTGATCGATATCGTGTGCGGTAACTATGTTTTTTTTTGCTAAAAGAGTAGCAATGGACATCCCAACATAGCCTGTCCCTACCACAGTTACTCTTCTATTCATATTGCGACTTTCCAATCATAAATTTTTTTTGTGCTTGAATATTAATTACTGTTTCATTTGCGTTCTTGAATATAAATCTTCATAGCGAACTATATCATCTTCGCTGAAAGATGTTCCAGTTTGAACTTCAATAAATATAAGTGGTTCCTTTTGTTCATTTTCTACGCGGTGCTTAGTTCCCGCTGGAATATAAATAGACTCACCCGATAAAAGAGTTTTCTCTTGATTATCAATCTTTACTTTTGCTTCACCCTTCACTATAACCCAATGCTCATTCCGGTGGCGATGACTTTGCAAACTTAATGCAGCCCCTGGATTGACATTGATCTTCTTCACTTTAAAAAATTCTTTGCTCTCCAAAACTTCAAACCAACCCCAAGGACGCATATCTTTGGGAGATTCTTCGCTTTGATATACATTTTTTGATTTTAGCATTTCTACAGCATGACCAACTTTCTGAACCTCGTTCATATTAGCTACTAAAACTGCATCAGGCATAGCTACTGCTACTATATTATCTAACCCTATTCCTACAATCTGTTGATCAATACTTTCCGAGCGAATAAGACTATTTTTGCATTCAATAGCATGAGCTTGTTCTGAAAGCGCTACCCCATTTTGATCCTGCTCCATATTTTGCCAAACTGTATCCCACGCCCCTAAGTCATTCCAATCTCCTAGGAAGGGAACTGTAAAAATGTTACAGATTTTTTCCATAATAGCATAATCGAAGCTTACGGAATTACAACTATTCCACGTCGAAGCTTCTAATTTATAAAAATTTAGATCCCTGTAACCATTATCTACTGCATCACAGACCAATTTAAAAGTGTCTGGCAGACTATTCTTGAATAGATTTATCATGGTTTCTACCCTGAAGAGAAATATTCCTGAATTCCATAAAAAATTTTTTGACTTTAACATTTTTTCAGCCAACTCCTTATGTGGTTTTTCGACAAATTTTAAAACGCGTTTTGGAATATCATCAGATGATTTGGCTGTTTCCAAGTATCCATATCCCGTCTCAGGTCTACTTGTTTTAATACCAAAAGTCACGATTCCACCAGAGGAAGCTGTTTCTAAACCTTTGATTATAGCCTCATGAAACGCTTGCAAATCATTTATTAATTGATCACAAGGAACAATCAGCATTAACGCCTTGTCATTTCTTTTTTTTGCAAGAAGGCAAGCTGCTAAAATAGATGGAGCAGTATTTTTTGAAACTGGCTCTATAACTATTTCACTGTCTTTTACACCAAGTGATGAAAGCTCATCAGATACAAGAAAACGAAAATCGGAACTCGTCATGATAAAAGGCTTATCAAATTCCAAAATAGAGGAGGAAAGAACTCTTTTTACAGACTGTTGAAAAAGAGATTTGCTACCAATTAGTTCAGTAAACTGTTTGGGGAAAGAACTTCGGGATAATGGCCAGAGCCTTTTTCCTGAACCTCCTGCTAAGATAATGGGGATTAAATTCATAATTCAAACTTATTTTTTTCAGCAACATGAATAATTGCCTTTAAATACCCATTTACTGCACCACAATCAAACCTGTTTTCAGTTAAAATACTATATTGTACCTTCTCTATCTGAGCTTGTATATTTATCGCATCTGATAATTGAACTTCTCCCCCAGAGCCTGGAGCCTGCTTTTTTATTATGCTGAAGATATCGGGAGTTAAAACATATCGACCTATGCTTGCCAGGTTTGAGGGCGCACTAATAGGATTTGGTTTCTCGATAAGTCCTTTAATTACATTTTCTTTACCTGGTGTAATAATCCCATACTTTTTTGTTTCCTCTTTTTCAACTTCCATAACCGAAAGCTGGGGGAAACCAGTTTCTACAAATTTTTTTACTAGCCTAGAGGTTTCACCTAAACCATCAGAAACCAAAAAATCGTCTGCTAAAAGAACAGCAAAGGGCTCGTTACCTACAACTCTTTCTGCACAAAGAACAGCATGCCCAAGCCCTAATTGCTTTGGCTGTCTAACAAAAACACATTCAACACCTTCTGGTAAAATTCTTTTTATCATTTCTGCTTGATCGTTCTTTCCTTTCGATATCAATGCATTTTCTAGTTCTTCATTTCTATCAAAATGATCCTCTATTCCACGTTTATTCCTTCCAGTCACGAATATTAACGTATCTATTCCTGCTCTAACAGCTTCCTCTGCGGCATACTGAATTAATGGCTTATCAATTACTGGAAGCAACTCCTTAGGCATTGCCTTTGTCGCAGGAAGAAATCTCGTTCCAAAGCCTGCAACAGGGAAAATGGCTTTTTTTACAGTTCTTTTAAATGACAATCTTTATGCTCCTAAACAAGGGATGAACAAAATCTCAATTTTTTACACTTTTATCGCTCTTCTATCAAAATGTTTGATAATAAAGAAACTTTTTCAGACAAATACGCATTATCTCCTTTAACTTCAACATTTAACCTAACTAGTGGCTCAGTATTAGATTGTCTTAGACTAAACCGCCAGTCTTTATATGTTACACCAATTCCATCTGTTCTGGTTATAGCCAAAAAATTGCCACACCTACTTAAGACTTTTTCAATTGCTGATCTAGGGTCACGTACACTAAAATTAATTTCGTCACTACTCGGGAAAAGATTGTTTCTTTCCTTAACCCAGTCCCTTAAATTCAGATTTTTTTTTGAAATTAGCTCAACCATAATTAACCACGGTATCATGCCACTATCACAAAAAGAAAAATCTCTAAAATAGTGATGTGCAGATATTTCACCTCCATATATAGCGTTATTTTCGCGCATGCACTTTTTTACGAAAGAGTGCCCAGTTTCTGAGGGAACGGCAATCCCTCCATTTTTTTTTATAACATCTAATGTATTCCATACCAATCTCGTATCATGCACAATGGTCGCCCCTTTTTCTTTTTCTAGAAATGCAGAGGAAAATAAACTTACAACATGAACTCCTTGAATAAAGTTTCCGTAGCTATCAAAAAAGAAACAGCGATCAAAATCGCCATCAAAAGCAATGCCTATGTCAGCATCAAATCTCTTTACTGCCTCTGCAGTTACAACCCTGTTCTCCAATAATAATGGGTTTGGAATACCATTTGGAAACATTGGGTCTGGGTTATGGTTAATTTTAAAAAAAGTCAGATTAGAGCCTCTAGCTTTTAATTCATTTTCAATCGCATCGAACGTAGGTCCAGCAGCCCCATTGCCGCAATTCACCAAAATTTTTAGATTATTAAAGCTATTTATATCTACAAAATTAAGTAATCTTTTCACATATTTTGATCGTGCCTTACCTGAAATATTGATGGTTTTACCAACTTTTTTTTTTTGATCCCATTTTTTTTTCTCAGCAATAGATTTTATTACTAAGAAATCGTTCTCAATATCAAGGGGCTTTGAACAACTTTTAACAATCTTTAAACCGTTATACTCAATCGGATTATGCGATGCGGTAACCTCTATTCCGGCACATGCCTCAAATTCACTCACAGCGCTATACATTTCCTCAGTGCCTGCAAGCCCAAGTGATAAGACATCACTGCCGTAATCTTCAATCCCTTTCGAAAGATAATTAGCAAATACTGGAGAGGTTTCCCGAGAGTCATATCCCACCACAATAGTCTTAGCATTAAAATGCTGGGCTATCGCTCTTCCAATATCATATACAATTTCGTTGCTTAATTCTAACCCTATCCTGCCTCGTATGTCATATGATCTAAAACAATTAAGATTTGTTTCCAAAGACATGCTAGTCAATCCTTATTTTTAAAAACATCAACAAAACTCTTTGCAAATTAACAATTTTGTCATATGTGATGCGTATAACAGATTGAAATAACTATTTAATACTCAAACTGCTTTTTTATCTTCAACATCATTGTGTACCAAATTACATATCTCAATTCTTCTTATTAAAATTCAATCAATAACAATCTTTTGTATAAAGGCTTTTTCCCTTTGTCAATGGGCTCTGATTTAATATTTCATCGACAGTAATCTTTTTGATCGGCACTTTTGACCCTTCAAACTTGCACAAAATATCTAAGGTTCATATTTAACTTTCAACATCCTTGGAACTTACCAGCTGTTAAATTCCTAACATACGCTACTATATTTCCTCTTGAAGGACGCCTCAATTTATATTATCTGAACGTCAATAGGGTGCAACACCCTATGACCTAGTTTTGTTGCGACATGCGTGAAACATCGCCTGCGTTGAGTAGGGCTGGCACTTAGATGATAATCTATTTACATATTGCTCAGCTTGCTTCTCAAGATCTTTTATTTCAAAAAAATTTTAAACCTTTTAATTCTCCTCGAATATATGTTTTTCCAACATTCTATGTTTCCCTCACAACTTGTTTGGTCCACTTTTATCCAATCAACTTGATCTTGCTTAATTTTTTGATTATTTGTTTTTGCTCCTGATCAGATTCATACTTAAGCAATAGTGAAGAGAAATATATATTCGAAAGATCTTTATCCATCTGTGATATCTCCTTATCTCCACAAATTACCTTCTCCGTTTTCGTTTCAGCTTTTTTGCAATCAAAGCTTGCCGCAAAAATTTGCATCTGTAAAAAGTAATAATATTTAAAATCAGTTATCAAAAAAAGTTAAAGAACGGGGCATCAAGTTGTCTCTTTATGTTCTAAATCATCCTATCATAGAATGTTTCTACAGCAAATAATTGTTGAATAAGCCAGTCACATCTCCGTCACAAAGCCAACCCAAAAAGTTATATTTAAACAACAAAATAAATTAAAATACAATCTTTGAGGCTTGTCTATAGCCAATGTCAAAATAACCAATGGTGCCCGGGGGTAGATTTGAACTACCGACACGCGGATTTTCAGTCCGCTGCTCTACCCCTGAGCTACCCGGGCACATTTTTTGGATATCGTAACTTAACTGATTTGTCCAATCTTAATTATGCTTAATGAGTATTTTTAATGGACTTTTATCTCTCTCGCGCTCCAGCTCAAATAAGCCCCCACCTGTCCATCCCCAAACCTTAGTTGTTGGGATATCGTCAAGAAAAGACTCCAAGATAAAATCAAATATTATTCCTTTCTCAACTTTGGAGCATGGCAGAAAATCGATAATAATCTTTCCTCCTATTCCTAAGATCTTTATAAGCCGACAAATCTCATTACATGCCAGCAAATTGAGTTCTTTAGCTTCTGTCTTTAAATTTTTACCTGAGTTTACATCGATGGCGTAAAGTGCCTTAGTTTGCTCTAGAATTAGATAAGAATCATTATTAATAAAAAATTTTTTTTGACAAAATTCGTATATTTTGTCCCACAAACCTAATCGTTCAAATATCCCTTGTTTCTCAGTGACAAAATAATTTTCAAGATCATATTTGTCAAATGCAATTTTTTTTGCCTTACCGTCGCAAAAATTTTTTTTTAAAAATATTTCTTTCAGTATTGCCTGGTAGTGTTGAAGTATTTTCTCTAACTCTTCAACAATCTGTTTACGGCTGATGTCAGCTACTCGAGATCTACAAATTATAAAAATATCCTCATGGCCTTTGATTTTTTCCCTAAGAAGCGGAATAAGTGTATCTTTATCAAAATTTGCGATAGTTTTTCTAGAAAAAGAGACTCCACTTTTGCCCAATTTCAGAACAAAGTATTTAGAGATAATTTTCAATTTATCTGTAAAAGTTTGGGGTTTGTCCTCATCAAAAAAAACCCTAGATAGTAGAACTACCACTTCCCCTTCGCAGTAATAAATGCTTGATTTTAGGAATCCCTGATGACCGTTGGGTAACTTAACAAAATAGCCTCCTCTTTTAGATACCCTCCTCTGTATTTTTGCCTCAACGAAAGTATTCGGAGGATAGAAACTAGAACAAGAAGGAGGATCAAGGAACAGATCAACTATCTTTCCGTTATCACGTACAACAACAGCATTCCCAAGACCATATTTTTCAATTATTAATTCTCTCCTCATTTTATTTTTTATAATATCCCAGTGCCCTTAGAACTCTAATTAAGCTTGGTAAAGGCAAGCCGACCACATTCGAATAGCAGCCCGATATAAAAGGGAAAAAACATTTCGCTCTGCCTTGAATACTGTAGGCGCCAGCACAATCTACCCACTCCTTAGTTTCAATATAAGCCCTAATCTCCTCCTCAGTTAGTAATCTCATTTTCAAAACTGTTTTAACTAACCTCAGATTAATATGATCATTATGTTTTACACAAAATGCAGTAAAAACATTGTGCCTACGTCCCGAAAGTAATTTCAAATATTTTTTGGCGCTCGTTGCATCAGATGTCTTAATGAGAAGTCTTTTGCCCACAGAGACGGTTGTATCAGCCGTTATTAAATATGCACTCTTTTCACAGGAAATAGCACTTGCTTTAAGGTAAGCCATTCTGCTGACATATTGTCGGGGATTTTCGTTAATTCTATGGCTTTCATCAACAGCGGGTACCTCTATTATATCAGGAATGAGCCCTACCGAGCGTAATAGCTCTTTCCTGCCAACACTACCAGATCCTAAAATTAGCAACTTACTTGTATCTGTAGTTAATTCGTCCTTTTGTGAGGTCATAAGGCGTCATTTCAACTTGGACTTTGTCACCAGCAAGAACTCTTATTCTATTTTTTCTCATCTTACCAGCAGTGTGCGCTATTATTTCGTGACCATTCTCTAG
>MDTG01012948.1_pt1 | contig 40987 bp, 40 predicted proteins | sample 811421 | NCBI WGS metagenome assembly MDTG01 (sample SAMN05326645, study PRJNA326480) | marine metagenome | isolation source: seawater | place: Pacific Ocean: South East | collected 2011 | reverse complement strand
CTTCTCTACAATGTTAGGTAAAATAGCATTCAGGCTTGGTTGATACATTGCCCTTGCTGTGCCATGCACAAGCAGTGCTGCTAAAATTGGCCATATGCTATCAGGCTGTCCAAGGGAATAGTACAATAAATAAATTGCTACCAATAAATGAACAATTGTACATAGAGTAATTACGGATTTTCTATCAAACTTATCGGCAATTACCCCAGATGGTAATATAAATAAAAATATTGGTAAAACTTGCGCGAGCCCGATTAACCCAAGATCAAGCGGGTTACCGGTTAATATGTAAACTTGCCAGCCAACGGTCAGTGTGATTGATTGGATGGCGAGCGAATAAAACCAGCGAATCGTTAGGAATAAAATGAAGTTTTTATTTTTAAGTAAACTATTTGAAGACATTCAGTAGTTATTCCAAGGTTACAGTAATCATTCTATTTTTGGTGAATTTACTAATAGAATATAATGGCGGAGAGAGTGGGATTCGAACCCACGATACGATCTCTCGTATACTCCCTTAGCAGGGGAGCGCCTTCAGCCACTCGGCCACCTCTCCATCGTATTTGACCCAAATTAGCAGGACCGCTGATTAGATCAAAGAAAATTTAATATTATTCTCATCTGTGTACAACAAAATTTTGTAATAATATCTATTTCTTAAAACACTTTTAACATAATTTCTAGTTTCCCTGTATGGAATTAACTCAATCCAGTCAATGATTTCTATATCAGGACTCTTCCTAATCCATGATTTTACTCTCGTTGGCCCAGCATTGTATGAGCTAATGGCGTAGATGTAGGATCCTTTAAACTTATTTATTAGATCTATTAAATATCTTGTACCAAGTTGAATGTTGTAATGTGTATCACCGAGCAATTGTTCTTCACTATACTCTATTTTTTCTAATCTTGATAGCATCTTTGCTGTATTTGGCATAATCTGCATCAAACCAATAGCTCCCGAAAAACTTATTGCCTCTGATGAAAATTCACTTTCCTGTCTGACAACAGAATAGACTAGATCTCTTATCTCATAGCCTTTGTGATCTGGATACATTTCGACTGGGAAGTCAACAGTTGGATATAGGTTATCAAGTGCCACAATATTTATATTCTCTTTTCTAGCTATTCTCAGTGATGTTTGTGGAAGATGCTTACCATTTGCTATTTTAATTAATAGGTTTGGATCAATATTGCCCCGTGATTTTTTGTGTATATTGATTATGAATTTTGCAGCAAAATATTTTTTATTTACCGCACATAGTAAATCGATAGCTAACAGCTGTTCATTATCAATATCATTCACGTAAGTGTTGTTGTTCATCACACTATTTTTGGTAATATTTTGGATTTTATTTATTTCAATTTCAGCTTTTGATAACAAACCATAATAGGTATTTTTATATTTAGAGGCTTTAATTAGATATTCGATACTATTATTCTTTCCGAGACTTACTTCGTAGCTCTTTGCTATCCAGTACAGCGCGGATGAATGATCTTCAACATCACTACTGAGCTGACTAAACGATTGAAAATGTTCAACTGCCCGTGAGCTATCTTCAAATACCCTCAGCGCAATCCAACCTTTGAGAAACTCTAAGTTTGCAAATATTTGATTTTTCTGCTTCGGATCAATTGTCATTACCTCATATGCTTCACGATATTTTTTTTGCGAAATCAAGCGACGTCCTAATATCTCTGACTGCACGGCCCAAAGAGTCGGATTTAAGATATTAAGTGTGTTTTTGTATTTGTTGAAGTATTCATATGCATCCTTATTTGAACCTTTGCCTATTAACCATTTTATTTTTAGGTAATGGAAAGCGGAATTATTGCCAAGATATGACTCTATTTTTTTAAAATCTTGGCTGGATACACGTTCATCTTTCTCAAGTTTTTGCGCAATTCTAGCTAATTGCAAATACTCATTACTTATATCTTTTGCGGTATTCTCAAGTTCTTGCATATCATCAAGGTATAGCATCCTATTAAATCTAATTATTTGATCTTTTTTTGAAATACAGATCTCACAAAATTTAGTGAATGCATCCTTCGAGTGCTCCGATATTTTCATTTTATGCCACGCTTTATCGTAATATATTTTTGCAAACTTGTACTCGCCAAGTTCAAATTTTAAAATAGAAAGTGCTAGCATACCATCTCCACTTAGTGGTGGATATTTATCAAAATAATTGCGGATAAAATTAATTTCATAAATTTCTTTTAAAAAATTCTTCTCAATTTTTTTTCTTATTATTTCGGTATCTGGCCAATCCGAATTATTCTCAATGAATCTATACATTTCACTCATATCTGGGTTTGTATTTGGGGAGCGAAGGTGGTACCAAGTGATTATCTTATTGAGTAATTCGGAATCATAGCTTGTGTATTGACTCGGAATAATATCATAGCCATTCTCATCTCTTTGTGGCTGAATTTTATTCGCAAAGTAGTAATAGAAATCGGCGTATTCTGTATAACTAAATCCTGACAAATGAAGGTCTGAATTCTTGTTGATGGGTACAGAAAAACTTTCGCCTGTAAGATCAAAAAGTGATGGTTTTTGTTCGGGTATGACGATATCAGCTTTTGCTGAATTATTGTGAATAAAAATAGATAGAAATATAAGACATATAATTGTAAAGTTGCATGAGTGTAGGGATGAAAAATCAAATCTTTTAATTATATATCTTTTATTTGATATCGTTGATTTATGTGATTAAAATTGTATATTATAGTAATATTATACTATTAAATAACTATAACGGAAAAAATAATGTTAAGCGGTTCTATAACAGCTTTAGTTACACCTTTTAAAAATGACGGAACATTTGATGAAGCTAACTTCATTAGTCATATAAATTGGCAATTACTTAATGGAACAAATGGCTTTGTCCCTGTTGGGACTACGGGGGAGTCTCCAACATTATCACACGATGAGCATAAAAATGTTATTGAAACCTGCGTAAAAGCTGTAAATAAAAAAGTGCCAGTTATCGCAGGTGCGGGATCTAACAATACAAATGAGGCCATAGACTTTATCGAGCATGCATCATCTGTTGGTGCTGACGCGGTCCTTGTGGTAACCCCATATTATAACAAGCCTACTCAAGAGGGTATATTTCAGCACTTCAAAAAATTAAACGATATTTCAAGCATACCTATAATAATTTACAATATACCCGGGAGGTGCGTCATTGATATGTCAGTTGAAACCATGGCAAGGCTATCAAAACTTGATAAAATTATTGGTGTTAAAGATGCGACAGCCGATATATCGAAGACTAGCTTACAAAGGCATACAATAGGTAAAGAATTTATTCAACTATCAGGTGAAGATATGACAGCTCTCGCGCTCATGGCTCACGGTGGAAGTGGGTGTATTTCTGTGACGTCAAACGTAGCACCAAGACTTTGCGCTGACTTACAGGTCGCCTGTCAATCTTTTGATTATAAAAAAGCATTAGAAATACAAGATAAATTGATACCTCTTCACAAGGCCTTGTTCATGGAAACTAGTCCGGCTCCAGTGAAATATGCATTAAGTTTGCTAGGTTATTGTGAAGATGTTGTTAGATTGCCTTTGGTAAGTATTGCCCCGGATACGCAGGCGGCTGTGAAGGACGCCATGTCCCACGCTGGTATTTTATAGAATTAGGAATCAATGCCAGGGAAAAATACCAGGATTATTGCTCAAAACAGAAGGGCGCGATTTAATTACGAAATAATCGATACAATGGAGGCGGGTATTGTCCTTACGGGCTCAGAAGTGAAATCGTTACGTATGAGCAATATAAATATTACCGATACCTACGCTGCCCAAAATAATGGCGAGATACAACTACATAATTTATATATAGATGACTATAAAAATGCCACTAGAAAAGAATCAAGCCCTAAAAGAATAAGAACTCTCCTTCTGCACAAAAGAGAAATAAAAAAAATACAAGGTTATATCGAGCAAAAAGGTCTAACAATTATTCCGCTAAAAATATATTTTAATGCTCAAGGCCGAGCCAAGCTAGAGATTGCAGTGGCTCGTGGTAAAAAATTGTATGATAAAAGACAAACAGAGAAAAAAAGAGATTGGGACCGAAATAAACAAAGATTACTTAAGAAAGATACATAACTATATTTTTAAATTGATATTTTAATAAAAAAAATATATGAATTACCAATAGAGGAGTTAATTATGGCAAGAGTTACGGTTGAGGATTGTATTGAGAAAGTTGCAAACAGATTTGATCTGGTCTTAGTGGCAAGCCACAGAGCAAGAATGATAGCGGGTGGTGGCCAGATTACTGTGGCACGAGATAATGATAAAAACCCAGTTGTAGCCTTAAGAGAAATTGCAGATAATCAAGTAACACCTGAAGACTTAAGGGAAGAACTCATACACTCTCTACAAAAACATGTTGAAGTTGATGAACCCGAAGAAGATGCTGCACCTTCTGTTGAACCGCTCGATACAAAAATATTCGGTGATACAATCGAGCAAATTGAAGAAGACAGTGAAAGAATGTCTGAAGAAGAACTCCTGCGCGGTATGGAAAAGGCAATCGCTGCTGACAGTGGATATAAACCACCAAGAATTTAATTCGGCAAAAAAATAATAAAAAAATATTTGCTATTAATTTTTTTTTATTTAATTTTAAAAATACACTAAATATAATATATATAATGGTGTATGATGTTAAATGAAAACCTGCTTATTGATTGTATTGCAAAATATAATCCATCCACCAATAAAGACCTAATTAATAGAGCATTTGTAATTGCAGATATAGCGCATCAGGATCAAAAGCGAAGGTCAGGAGATCCGTATATCTCGCACCCCCTTGAGGTTGCCAAGATACTGACAGAATATAGATTAGATGACTCTACCATTATTACAGCACTTCTTCATGATACAATTGAAGATACAAAACTAACCTTAAAAGAGGTCAGGTATGAGTTTGGAGATGAAATCGCACGTTTAGTTGACGGTTTAACAAAGATAGGCAAGCTAGATCTATTCACTAAAGAAGCCGAGCAGGCCGAAAATTTTAGGAAGCTAATTTTAGCAATGTCTGATGATGTGAGAGTCTTGATTGTCAAGCTTGCTGACAGGCTCCATAATATGCGTACCATAAATTATTTACCTCATGATAAGCAGCAAATTATAGCCAAAGAAACAATTGAAGTTTATGCTCCTTTATCTGGCAGGCTCGGCATTCATTCACTCAAAGAAGAGCTCGAGGAGTTGGCGTTCGATGTAATTAATCCAAAAGCAAGAAAGATTATTCTTGATAAGCTGCTGTCAATCAGCTCGAACTCAAATGAGCTTATTGAAAGTATAAGAGCCGATCTATCAAAAGAAATAGAAAAACATAAAATCAATTTCACGATTGAGGGCAGAGAGAAGAAGCCGTTTTCAATATGGAGAAAGATGAATAGAAAGTCTATATCACTTGAGCAACTATCTGATATATATGGATTTAGAATTATCGTTAACTCAATTGACGATTGTTATCGCATAATTGGGATAGTTCACCAGAAGTGGAATGCAATACCGGGGAGATTTAAGGATTATATTTCGACACCAAAGATTAATGACTATCAATCAATTCATACAACTATATTGGGTCCTGATAATAACAGAATTGAACTGCAAATTAGAACATTATCAATGAATGATCTCGCGGAGAGGGGTGTCGCGGCGCATCGAAACTATAAAGATGTTTCAATAGAAAATGAGAAACAAAACTATCCTTGGCTAGATGACTTACTTGAGATGCTAGAGCAAGGAGAGAGTTCGCAGGATTTTTTTGAGAGTACAAAATTAGAGTTATTTCAGGACCAGGTGTTTTGCTTTACACCAAAAGGGAGAATAATAGCACTACCAATTGGCGCTACACCAATCGACTTTGCTTTTGAGGTTCATACAGATGTCGGAATGAAATGTATAGGTTGCAGAGTAAATGGTTTAAATTCTCCTCTTTACGCTGAACTTGATAACGGCGATGAAATAGAAATAATTACTGACGATAAGTCACTTCCTCCAATGGCATGGGAAAAAATAGCGTTAACTGGAAAAGCTAAAATTGCAATCAGGAGAATTAATAAAGAAAAGATAAAGAATCAATATTCAGAACTAGGTAAGCAAATTCTTGATAAATTATTGAAGTCGACAACTGACATCAAAAAAATCCCAAATATGAAGGAATTTTGTAAAAGATTCGGTTTAAAGGCCTCAGATGACCTCTACAGCAAGATCGGCAGGGGTGAAATTACTCCAGAATCTATACGCAAAGCCTTCTTAAAAATGAAGATAACAAAAGACAGCGAAGACCCAAGTTCTGTAATTGATCCAACTATAAATGCAGTGAGTATACCAGTCCGAGGTTTTGATAAAAATATACCATTTAAATTTGCAGATAATAGTCGCGTGGTACCAGGCGATAAGATTTTTGGTGTAATTGACGGAGATGATGGAATTACTATTTACTCTAAACAATCAAAAAATCTCGTTAAATATTCTGATAATGTTGCATCTTTCATAGATCTAACGTGGGATATTGAAAATAATCTATCTGAGAGATATATTGCAAGAGTCATGACTGATTGCAAGAATGAAGTTGGCGCATTGGCTAAAATCACACGAGCTATAGGGCTTTCAAATGCAAATATTGAAAATCTAAAGCTTGTATCAAGATCGAGAGATTTTTACAAATTAGATATTGATATAGGTGTTTTTCATCTATCTCATCTAAATTTAGTGATAAGCTCTATAAGGAAGCTTAATGTGGTGCACAGAGTTGTTAGAATTATGGAGTAAAAATATTTAAATGAACAAAAATGAAATATTAGGTAAGTTTGTTGAGGCAGGGGCATTATTAGATGGGCATTTCGTGCTTAGCTCCGGATTGCATTCAGCAAAATACATTCAGTGCGCAAGGGTAATGATGTTCCCAGAAATTGCGCAGTTCCTCTGTAAGCGACTGGCACAAAAGATTACAGAAACATTTGGAGCGGTTGACCTAATAGTATCACCGGCTATGGGTGGGGTAATTGTTGGTTATGAGGTTGCAAGGCAATTAAATGTTCCGGCAGTATTCTTTGAAAGAGTTGAAGGCCAATTCCAACTAAGGCGGGGGTTTGAAATTGAAAAACAAAGGAAATGTGTCATGGTAGAAGATATTGTAACAACTGGACTATCATCGCAGGAGTGCATCTCAGCAATTGAGGGTCATGACGGTGATGTTGTTGGGGCAGCATGTCTTATAGATAGATCATCTGGTGATGCAAACATTGGAGTAAACCTAATCTCTTTGGCTGAGATGAAGATTGAGACCTATGATGAGGCCAGTGTGCCATTGTGGCTCAATGATATTCCAATCTCAAAACCTGGTAGTAGAAATTTAAGATGATGCCAGAAAATAATTATCTCAGACTTGGTGTAAATATTGATCATGTTGCAACCATTCGTAATGCAAGAGGCGGTTCACACCCAGACCCACTTAGAGCGGCAATTATTGCATATCAGGCTGGTGCAGACGGAATTACTGCCCATCTGAGAGAAGACAGAAGGCATATAAGTGATCATGATATTGAAAGATTAATAAAGGAGATTGATTTACCTCTAAATTTAGAGATGGCCGCCACTGAAGAGATGCTTGATATTGCAATTAAACATAAGCCAAATGCCTGTTGTATTGTACCAGAAAAAAGACAAGAAATTACAACTGAAGGTGGCTTAAAGTTGAGTGCCAATGAGGATAAATTACGGGCGTGCATAAATAAACTCAAAGAAAACGCAATAAGAGTATCACTTTTTGTTGACCCCAAGAAAGAAGACATTGAAAAAGCAAAAGAGTTAGGTTCTGATATAGTTGAAATACATACGGGTAGTTTTGCTAATAATTTTAATAAGAATAAAGAAATTCGTGATAATGAATTCAATCACATAAATGAAATATCCATCTACGCAAACGATATTGGACTGGAAGTCCATGCTGGGCATGGCTTGGCATTTGACACCGCAAAAGTAATTTCAAGAATTACTGTACTCAAAGAATTAAATATTGGACACTTCATAATAGGGGAGTCCGTATTTGAAGGGTTGGACTGCGTAATAAAAAAATTCAGAGCTATTCTTAATAGCGAAAGGTCCTAAATTTGTATGATTATTGGAATTGGAACAGACATCATTGATGTAACAAGGATTGAGAAAGTCATCAACAGATTTGGGGATCGATTCAAAAAAAGGGTGTTTACCCCAAAAGAAATCCTTAAATGCGAAAGTCGAATACTCAGTATAAATTCATATGCAAAGAGGTATGCGGCCAAGGAGGCATGCTCAAAGGCCCTTGGTACAGGATTTAGAAATAGTGTATATTGGAGGGATATTGAAATAATTAATAATAAATCTGGAAAGCCAGAATTATACCTACATAATGGTGCAAAAGTAATGTTGTCCAGACTGTTGCCCAAAAATGTATCCGGAAAGATTGATCTAAGTATCACAGACGAGTATCCATACGCTCAAGCAACCGTCATAATAACAAGTGTAGACTGAAGGCATGAATTCAAAGAATAAGATAAGTATAATAGATAATATCAAGACTCTAATTTATGCAGTATTGATCGCTTTTTTTATTAGAACCTTCATCCTTCAGCCATTTACAATACCATCTGGATCAATGCTTCCCAATCTACTGATTGGTGATTATTTATTTGTTTCAAAATATTCATATGGGTATTCTCGTTATTCCCTTCCATTCTCCCCCAATATCTTTCAAGATCGTGTATTTGATAAACAACCAAAGAGGGGTGATGTAGTTGTTTTCAGGCTTCCAAGAGATCCAAGCGTGGACTATATAAAACGAGTAATTGGCTTACCGGGAGATGAGATTATAATTGAAAATGGGCTTATTTATATCAATGACGGCCTTATTGAACAGAGTCAAAATATAGACACAGATAAATACTTGTCTATTTTTCCAACAAGTAGTCTAATCACAGAAAAAATATCCGATAGATCTTATACAGTGATGAGTTTAGAAAATAACGCAATAGGTGATAATACAGGCATATACATTGTTCCAGAAAACCATTATTTTTTTATGGGTGACAATAGAGATAATTCACTTGACTCACGTTTCGTTGATCAAGTTGGGACCGTTCCGTTTGAGAATCTAATTGGACGGGCGGAATTTCTATTTTTTTCATCAGATAAATCAATTCCACTCTGGAAAGTCTGGCGTTGGCACAAAAAATTTAGAGTTGATAGAATCTTCAAAAAGATTAAATAGCTATGCTGGGTGAAAAGAAAATTTATAAGAAAATTAAATATGAGTTCAATGATGAGAGAATTCTATTAGATGCTATAACTCATACTACAAAATCAAAACGAAAGAATTCAAATTTTCAAAGGCTAGAATTTCTCGGTGATCGCATCCTTGGTTTGATAATTGCGGATATTCTTTATAATAGATTCCCAAATGACTCAGAGGGTGACCTTACAAGAAGAATGCATCATTTAGTAAATGAGGATACGCTTGCAAAGATTGCAAAAAACATATCACTAAATGAATATATCAGACTAAACTATAATGAAGAAAAGTCCGGAGGCAGAGAAAAAAGCGCAATATTATCGGACTCACTAGAGGCACTTATTGCCGCAATATTTATTGATAGTGACTATCAAAGTGTATATAAATTTATATCGATACACTGGGCTGATTTTTTTAAGTATGATGAAGCACCACCAATTGATCCAAAAACAAAACTACAAGAATGGTGTCATTCAAAAGGTATTGGCTTGCCAAGGTATATCGAGGTCGCAAAGAAAGGGCCAGATCATAGCCCAGAATTTACCGTAAATGTAATTTTGAATGGTGATTATGAGGTTGAGGCTATTGGCAACACAAAAAAGCAGGCAGAGCGTAATGCAGCAATAAAAGCTCTAGGTAGTGAATATGTTAAAACCCAGATATAAGAAAAGATGTGGATACATTGCAATAATTGGTCCTACAAATGCGGGCAAATCAACATTGTTAAATGCCATACTTGGTAAAAAATTATCGATTGTGTCTAGGAAGATACAGACAACAAGAACACGGATCCAGGCTATATTAACAAGAGATAATTCTCAGCTGATTTTGATAGATACACCAGGTATTTTCAATCCAAAAAGGTTTAAGGATAGGTCCTACATTAAAGAAGCGTTTTCAAGCTTGGAAAACTCTGACGTTGTTGTTTATATGGTGGAAGCAAATAGGGGCTTTGATAATGATGCATATGCGAGCCTCTCTAAAATGATCTTAAATCAACAAATCATCATCATCATCAATAAGATTGATCTTGTGAAGAAGGCAGATTTACTTAAATTAATGGACAATATTAGGGATGCATCTGCTCAAAATGATATCTATTTGATATCGGCATTGAAGAATGATGGGATAAGAAAATTTTTAGATGGCCTGATAGGTAAAATTCCTGAGAGAGATTGGGAATTTCCATTAGAACAGGCCACAAACATATCAGATAAATTTCTTGCTGAAGAATTTACAAGAGAGAAGATATTACATCTTGTACACAAAGAGATACCATATTCCGTGATTATTGAAACCGAGAAATGGGACGAAAAAAAAGAGCGAGAGGTTCATATTCATCAAAATATTTATGTTGATAATAGTAATCATAAGAAAATATTAATTGGTAAGGCTGGAGATAAGATAAAGCAAATCTCTATGCAAGCGAGGATGGATATTGAAAATTACCTTGGGAAAAAAGTGCACCTTTATTTATTTATAAAACAAAAAAAGAAAAATACCAGTTTAGAATTCATGGAATAAAATGTCTATAACCGCCGTACAGTATATAGGAAGCGATAGTGAATTTTGAGGACATAGGGATAGTTATGTCAGTGAAGAGATATGGCGAAAGCTCTGGTATACTTGAACTTATTACGAGAAACCATGGCCGTCATTTAGGACTTGTTAGGGGCTATCAATCCAAAAGTAATAAATCAATACTGCAGCCAGGCAGCACAATAAATTTTAGCTGGAGATCACGACTTTCTGAGCATCTTGGCGTTTATACTTTCGAATTACTCAAATCTAGATCCTTGAGTTTAATGAAGAATAAACTAGCAATAGTTATATTGCAAAACTTGATTTCCCATTTGAGGCTCCTCCCTGAGAGAGAAAAAGTCATAGACATCTATGATTTAACAGAACAAATGCTGGATCAGTCTGATAAAGATTATGAGCTAGTGAAGAGCTTTATCTTATGGGAGTTATTTTACTTGAGGCAGGTTGGCTATGGAATTGATATGTCGGAATGCGCGGTAACAAAATCTAAGATTGGTTTGAAATATATCTCGCCAAAATCTGGTAGGGCTGTAACCGAAAGAATTGGTTCACCATACAAAGAACGGCTTTTGGAGATTCCAAAATTTATCAATGACAAAGAATACACAGACCGTGACGATCTTATGAAAGGACTCTTATTAACAGAATTTTTTTTAAAAAGGGATATGTATATGCCATTACAATTAAAAGTGACAAGTTTTCGTGCTAGTCTCTATAAGATTATAAATAGCTTTGAGAATTAGATTGTGAATGATGATATTGAAGAGATCAGTATAAAATCTGATTTTATTGATCTTTTAAAAGAGAAGTACTTATCCTACGCATTATCAACAATTACTGATAGGGCGCTTCCTGACGTCAGGGATGGCCTAAAACCTGTTCACAGAAGGCTTCTATTTGCTATGTCTGAGCTTAAGCTTGGTTCTGAGGAGTCATTTAAAAAATGTGCAAGGGTGGTTGGTGATGTAATAGGTAAGTATCATCCCCACGGAGAGCAGGCTGTTTATGACTCTCTTGTGAAGCTGGCACAAAACTTTTCACACAGATACCCCCTAATACAAGGCCAAGGAAATTTTGGAAATATCGATGGTGATAATGCTGCCGCGATGAGATATACGGAGTCGAGGTTAACAAAAATCTCTGAATTAATTATGGACAAGATTAATGACGGAACTACGAAGTTTATAAAAAATTATGATGAAACTGAATATGAGCCAACAGTGTTTCCATCTTATTTTCCCAATCTACTTGCAAACGGTTCAAGTGGAATCGCTGTTGGTATGGCGACAAGCATTCCGTCACATAATATAATAGAAATACTGGAAATGGCAAAATTACTCATTAGCAACGAGGCCATAGATAGCACATCCTTAATGAAGAATTTTAATGGCCCAGATTTGCCAACGGGAGGCCTGATGGTATCATCTATAGACGAAATTCACGACATCTATCAGAAAGGTAGGGGTTCTCTAAAGCTAAGATGTAAATGGGAAGAGGTAAAAGTTAACAACAGTTATGTAATAAAAATTACAGAAATCCCATTTGGAATACAGAAATCTAAATTAATTGAGAAATTAGCGGATTGCATTCTATCAAAAACTATTAAAAATATTGCAGATGTAAGAGATGAGTCTGATGAAACAGTGTGCATAATAATAAAGCCAAAGAATGCAAGCACTCCAGCTCTCCAGATTATGAATAATCTATATAAATTTACTGACCTTGAGATAAATCTATCAATAAATATGAATGTCCTTCAAGGTGGAGATGGAAGAATACCAAAAGTTTTAAGCATAAGAGAAATTCTAATGCAATGGCTAGATCACAGGCGTCAAATTTTGATGAAAAGCAATGAGTTTTATCTAGATAGGGCGGAGAAGAGGATTCATAACCTCGAAGGGTACCTTATTGTTTACATGAATATTGATAGGGTAATATCCATTATTCGGACCAGCGACTCACCGAAACATGACCTAATTTTAGAATTTGACATATCAGATATACAAGCTGAGTCAATTTTGGAAATGAAACTCCGATCTCTAAGAAAACTCGAGGAGGAGACGCTTAAGAATGACTTAAAGAAGTTTAACAATCAGAGGAAAGAGATAAAAGAGATACTTGCGTCTCCTGATATTCAGAAATTAAAAATTCTAGAAGAAATTGATACGCTTTTGAATTTGTTCATTGAAGATAATATCTTATCAAGTATGTCAAAGAGATTAACTCAAATTGAAGTTCCAAAAAATATTGAGTTAGAAAACTACGAGGAAGAGCTTTCACTAACAATATTATTAACTGAAAAGGGATGGATAAAGTCTGTTGAAGGCCATGCCATTGACGAGAGCAGTATCAAGCTGAAAGACCGCGACAATCTTTTGTATTTTGGTCAAATAACAACGCAAAAAAGGCTTCTATTATTCACAAATCTTGGAAAAGTATATACCATTCATGCCAATAAATTAGCAATGAAAAATAATGACTTTGAACCAATTAAGAAATATTTAAATCTCAATCAGGATGAGCGCATATTACGTATCATTGAAGATACATCAGATGATAAAGAGTTAATTTTGATATCAGAGTCGGGAAAGGGCATTATATCAAAACAAAAAGAAATGCTGACATCAACACGTAATGGTAAACTATTAATGAAGCTTCCTCCAGGAACATACACATGTGCTGTTGTAACAATTTCTGGGAGTCATATTGCCGTAATAAATGATTTGGGAAATCTGCTGATATTCAGTCATAAAGATATAAAAAGATTAAATCGTGGATCTGGTGTAATTTTCCAAAATCTAAAGAATGGTAAAATTATTGATATAGCGTCGATTAATTTAGATGAACAAATTAATTTGGTTAATAAAAATACCAGCAGATCCATAATAAAAGTTAATGCCTTAGATTACCTGGGCGAGAGAGGGCGAATAGGAAAAAATATAAAGCTTAGGAATAGTTCAAACATCCCTCTCGTGAGGTTTGCTAGTAATGTGAAGCCTTAGCTCTTTCTACTTTGCGATATGTAAAGTCTGAGTTGGGTATGCAAAATCAATTTTTTCATCTTCAAATTTCTTGAAAATTGCGTAATTAATATTTTGTATGATGTTCATATACTCTGCATAATCATTTCCAGGGACGGAAATATAAAACACGACTTCAAAGAGAAGAGATGAGTCTCCGAGGCTCTTGAAGTTTGCACGTTCAAATCTTGCATTCTCAGCTTCCTGTATAATTTCTTCAATAAAATTTGGTATTTTTGTAAGTGATTTATAGGGCGTTTGGTATACGACGCCAATATTTATTAGAGCTCTTCTCTCTCTCATTCTTCTATAATTTCGAACTCTACTTGACAATAAGTCGGCATTTGAGCAAACAAGCTCTTCACCGGATAATGCCCTTATTCTGGTTGTTTTTATTCCAATCTGTTCAACTGTACCAGACATATCACCTACCACAATGTAATCGTCTATCTCAAAAGGTTTATCCAAAACGATCGCAAGTGATGCAAATAAATCGCCGAGTATATTTTGAGCTGCCAAAGCAATTGCTATGCCACCAATTCCCAGTCCTGCGACTAGTGCTGTTATATCAACGCCAATATTCTCAATACATAATAATAAAGCAATTGACCATATCGCTGATCTCGTAAAAAACTTTATAAGTGAGACAGCATTCTTAACTGCGCTCTTCTTTGATGATGTCTTTAATTTATTACTTTTAGAGATAAAATGAACTAGGATACCATCCACTATATAAGCTAATTGTATGAAAAAGGTGATGTATAGGAGAGTGTTTGCAGCACTTGTGAATGGATAGTTTTGAAATAAGCTTTTTGTTATAAATAGAAATATAATCAAGAAAACAGCAATATTGTGGAGCCTATCGAGAATTATGTTTAATGTTACCAAAAAATTATTTTTATTTTTGGTATTGTTGATTGCTCTATTTTTAAGCCAGATAGTCGATAAGTATAAGGCAGTTGATAAGACTACACAAAAGCCACCAAGTAATAAAATTTCAACATAGTTATTTATAAGATTATTAAAGTCCATTTGATGATCCTGAGATTTTTTTTGCAATATCTAGAGCGGCATATGTCAATATACCATCAGCACCAGCCCTTTTAAAGCATAATAAAGTTTCCATTATTATATCATCATAGTCTATCCATCCATTCATTGAGGCAGCCATAATTGAAGCGTACTCTCCAGATACTTGGTATGCAAATGTTGGAACCTTCAGGTTGGTTTTTATTTTATGTATAACATCCAGATAAGGCAAACCTGGCTTGACCAAAATCATATCAGCTCCCTCACCTATATCAAGCTCTGCCTCCCTAATGGCCTCTTCACTATTTGCAATATCCATCTGATATGTTTTCTTGTCCCCCGTTAAATTTTTATTGGATTTAATGGCATCTCTAAATGGGCCATAGTAGTGTGATGCATATTTCGCCGCATAGGACATAATTATTTTATCTTTAAAATTATGACTTTCCAGAGCTTCTCTTATTTTTAGCACTCTTCCGTCCATCATATCTGATGGCGCTATCACATCAGCGCCTGCCTTACATTGATTTATTGCTTGTTTAATTAGGATTTCAATCGTTTCATCATTTGCTATCATATTATTTTTTATGATGCCATCATGGCCATGTGAGGTATATGGATCTAGCGCCACATCCGTCATTATACCAATATCTGATACTTTATTTTTTATCTCTGAGACCGATCTACAAACAAGGTTATTGGCCCTGTATGACTCCTTGGCGCAATCAGTTTTTAGGCTGCTATCAATTACTGGAAAGATGGCAATTAGAGGTAAGCCAACATCCTCTGACTCCTTTGCCACCTCGATAATACAGTCAACTGTGTACCTATTTACTCCGGGAAGAGACTCAATTGGTTCAATCTTATTACTACCCTCCATTACAAATAATGGCAAAATAAGATCATTGGTGGATAGACTATTCTCACAAACCAATCTTCTTGACCAGTTTGCCTGTCTATTTCTTCTCATCCTGTTTAACGGGTATCTACTCATACTGTTTCTTATCATTAATAGAATTTAACGCGATGTTTATGAATCGTATATAATATTATTAAATATAAAATATAAGATTTTCAAAATATAGTAAAATTTAAATAATGAAAGAAATACAAAATTCATCAAGGCAATTAACTGGAAAGTTTTTTTGTTTCTTATCAATATGCCTTTATCTAAATTGTAGCAATTTAAATGCAAATATTTATGATGAAATTGACAAGCTAGACAGAAGTGATCTTTTTTATGTTGAGGATTTAATTCTTAATTCTCCGCCAGCTAGTATAGCTTTGGATGATGAGCAATTCATATTACCTGTAACTGCCAAAGATACTATTTTAACATATGAATCATATGTTGAATTTGCTGACATAATTGAAAGGTATCAAGAAATACTAAGAGCAGGTGGTTGGCCAAAGATCGAAATCAATGAAGAATTGAGTATCGGAGATGTTTCGCCATATATCGTAACATTGAGAAATAGATTGAGAATAACGGAGGATATGGCTGAAGATAGAGGTATCAGCGATATTTTTGATATTTTTGTTGAAAAAGGTCTAAAAAAATTTCAATTTAGGCACGGTATTCCTCCAACTGGTATATTAAATGATATTACGAAGGACGCCCTTAATGTACCGGTCGAAGATAAATTGAAGATCTTAGGGGCAAATAAAACTAGGATGTTGAATTATATGTCAGGCCTGGGATCGAGGTATATTTTTGTAAATATACCAGGTAACTATCTGCTCGCTGTAAATGACAGTAGAATTGAGTTTCAAACAAAAGTAGTTGTAGGAAGGGTAGAGAGGCAGACGCCCATCCTATCAAGTAAAATATACGAAATAAATTTTTTCCCTTTTTGGCATATTCCTGAGAGTATTGTGAAGTTAGATATAGCTAAAGCTATGCAAATAGATAGTGAATATTTGGAAAAAAATAATATCTATATTTATCAAGACTACTATTTCAAGGACACAATTAATCCAGAATATATTGATTGGTATTCAGAGGAGCCTACACTTTTTAAGTTCAGGCAAAATCCAGGTTATTCGAATTCACTTGGTGTTGCCAAGATTAACTTTGCAAACAAACATGCTGTATTTTTACATGATACCCCAAATAAATCATTATTTAGCGATGGGCAAAGATTCTTTAGCTCCGGCTGCGTTAGGGTCCAGAATATAGACGATCTAATTCAATGGCTATTATCTGTAAATAACGGGTGGGAAAGGAATAAATTAGAAAGTATTTTAAATATTGCTGCGTCAACAACAGTTAGGATGGATGAAGAAATACCAATTAAAATAGGTTACCTAACTGCTTGGATTGACAAACGGCAAGTTCACTTTAGAGAGGATATATACGGTAAGGATCCTGTAAAAAATATGAATTAATCCTAATTAGCAACCTAATAATTAATTTGACCTGTAAGTCTTTGATAGAATCTGATAACTTTAGTAACATCAGCCATATAAAATATTTGTAATTTATTCGAGAAAATATTATGTAGTAATTAAGGTAGGCCGCATGAAACACAAATATACTCGATACATGGAAGACTCAATAAAAAGTATAATTAGCGAAGGGCGTTACAGAACCTTCGCTAACATTACAAGATCTTGTGGTAATTATCCGCACGCAACACTTTACCACGATGATGGTTCCGAGCAACTAATTACCGTTTGGTGCTCAAACGACTATCTTGGTATGGGGCAAAATAATGATATTTTAAACTCCATTAAAGCAACCTTAGATACAGTTGGTGCTGGTTCAGGGGGCACACGGAATATATCAGGCACAACAAAACAACATGTATTGCTAGAGGCTGATATAGCAGCATTACATCACAAAGAGGCGGCCCTTTTATTCACATCTGGATATGTTGCTAATGATGCGACTTTGTCAACACTCTCAAAGATAATACCTGATTTAGTTATGCTTTCGGACGAAAATAATCATGCTTCCATGATTGAAGGTATCCGTCATGGTGGTTCGCCAAAAATAATCTTTAAGCACAATGATATGGTAGATTTAGAAGATAAGCTCCGGACACTTGGGCCTGAAAAAAATAAAATAATTGTTTTTGAATCAGTCTATTCGATGGATGGCTATATAGCAAAAATCAAAGAAATATGTGATCTTGCTGAAAAATATAATGCATTAACATACATAGACGAGGTTCATGCTGTGGGTATGTATGGTGAAACCGGTGCGGGTCTTGCACAACGCACTGATCAGATGAATAGAATTGATATTATTGAAGGAACACTCGCAAAAGCTTATGGTTTGATGGGTGGTTATATTGCTGGTGACAAAATAATGATTGATGCGATAAGATCCTTCGCTCCGGGTTTTATCTTTACAACATCATTTCCTCCCTCAATCGCAGCTGGCGCGAGAACCAGCATAAACCACTTAAAAGATTCTTCATTTGAAAGAGATATAATGCATCAAAATGTTACTGTCATAAAGGAAAAGTTAATGCAAAGACAGCTGCCACTGATCACTAATGACAGCCACATAATCCCAATTGTAGTCGGCGACCCAGTTTTAACGAAAAAAGTAACAGATCAACTGCTGGATGACTTCGACATATATGTACAGCCAATCAACTATCCAACGGTACCAAAGGGTACAGAAAGGCTTCGAATAACTGTTAGCCCCCTACATACACTTGCAGATATTGATCATCTAGTTGACTCACTTGATGCAATATGGAAAGACATGAATATCGCCCGCGCGGCATAAGAAATAAAAATTATTAATGGAGAAACAATGAGAAACGATACTTTAAATACAACGATTACGGATATTGATCCAGAGCTTTCCGAGGTAACCAATAAAGAGAGTGGTGAAAAAATGAGAAATGACTTCTTCAATGCATCAATTTCAGATGTTGACCCTGAAGTGTCAGAGTCAATAAACCGAGAAATAAAGAGACAAAAATATGGTATTGAATTAATCGCATCCGAGAACATCGTTTCTAGAGCGGTGTTGGAAGCGCAGGGTTCAATTCTCACAAATAAATATGCCGAGGGATATCCACAAAAGAGATATTATGGTGGATGCATGTTCGTTGATGAAACTGAGCAGCTTGCAATTGATAGAGCTAAAGAGTTATTCAATTGCTCCTATGCGAATGTTCAACCTCATTCAGGATCACAGGCAAATCAGGCTGTAATGTTGGCACTATTAAAGCCAGGTGACACCTTCATGGGAATGTCACTTGCCGCGGGTGGTCATCTAACACATGGTGCCGCTCCAAATCTATCTGGAAAATGGTTTGAGTCTATCCATTATGGTGTGAGAAAAGACGATGCACTTATAGATTTTGATGAGATCAGGAAACTTGCCCATGAAAAAAAACCAAAGTTAATCATAGCGGGGGGTTCTGCCTATCCGAGAATAATCGACTTTAGTAAGTTTAGGGAGATTTGTGACGAAGTCGGAGCCTACCTCCTAGTTGATATGGCCCATTTTTCAGGGTTAGTTGCTGGCCTTGCTTATCCAAGTCCATTTCCCCATGCAGATATTATTACAAGTACAACACACAAGGTTCTAAGAGGCCCAAGGGGTGGTTTGATATTGACAAACAATGAAGAGATTGCAAAAAAACTCAATTCAGCAATATTTCCAGGTCTTCAAGGTGGACCAATGTGTCATATTATTGCCGCAAAAGCAGTCGCGTTCAAAGAGGCACTAACAGATGAGTTTAAAAATTATGCGAGGCAGGTCGTGAGTAATTCGGTAGCATTAGCAGAGTCTGTAAGATCTAGAGGTTTTGATATTGTATCAGGTGGTACCGAAACACACCTGTCATTGGTTGATCTAAGACCAAAAGGACTTACTGGTAAGCTCGCAGAAAAATCACTTGAGAACGCTGGAATCACTTGTAACAAAAATGGTATTCCATTCGACCCCGAATCTCCATTTATCACATCGGGCATTCGCCTCGGAACTCCAGCAGCTACATCCCGCGGATTTAAAGAGGAAGAATTTGAGATGGTTGGTAACCTAATAGGGGACGTTTTGGAAGGCTTATCAAAAAATAAAGAGGATAACAGTATGACCGAGACAGAGGTACTCAAAAAAGTTAAGAAATTATGTGAAGAGTTTCCAATTTATCCATCATTATAGTTATTTTTTAATATGAGATGTCCATATTGCTCAAATAAAGAAACTCAGGTGAGGGACTCAAGGCCCTCAGAAGACAATTCAACAATCAGAAGACGTAGAGTTTGTCCTGGCTGCGGTGGAAGATTCACTACCTTCGAACGTATTCAGCTACGTGAGCTGTATGTTTTGAAGAGAACCGGGCAAAAAGTTGTTTTCGAGAGAGATAAGCTGATGCGTTCAGTTCAAGTTGCAACAAGGAAAAGACCTGTTGACATTGATAAACTTGAACAAATGGTTTCAGGTATTGTTCGCCAGCTTGAAAATCGTGGTGATACAATAGTTAGTAGTGAGCTGATTGGAACTTTGATCATGGAGGGGCTCAGGCAAATTGATGATGTGTCCTATGTTCGATTTGCGTCTGTCTATAAAGATTTTCGTGAAGCAAAGGACTTCGAAGAGTTTATTGAAGAAATCTCCGATGCAAACAAATAAGTGAGCTCTAGTAGCCTGAGAAATTATGAACTTTAATCCCACTGACATAAGGTACATGCAATATGCACTTCAAATTGCGAAAGTGAGGCAAGGCGAAACCTGGCCCAATCCTTCTGTGGGATGTGTAATTATTACGCAGTCGAAAATTAAAGATAAAAATCCAATAATTGTCGGAACAGGTTATACCAATAAAGGAGGAGTCCCGCACGCGGAAATAATGGCTATGGATGCTATCAATGAGAGTCTAGCTGAGGCTACAATGTATGTAACAATGGAGCCATGTTGTCACTTTGGGAAGAGTAAGCCTTGTACGCGTGAAATCATAGGAAATAATCTTAAACGAGTTGTCATCGCAATGGTAGACCCAAACCCACTCGTTGCAGGAAAGGGAATTAAAGAATTAAAAGAAAATGGTATTGAGGTAATTGTTGGCTGTTGTGAGAGTGAAGCCCGTGAGCAAAATCTTGGATTTATCTATAGAATAACAAAGAATATGCCAAAGATCACAGTTAAATTGGCTGTCACAGAAGATAATTACATATGCAGGAAAGATGGTAACAGACTTAAGATTACAAATGAGTCAGTTGATAGATACATACATTTAATTAGAGCAAAGCATGACGGTATACTGATTGGCAGTGGTACGTATAAAAAAGATAACCCAAGGCTTACAGTGCGGTTAGAAGGGTATGATAAGAAACTTCATAAATTCTTGTTGTCTTCCGGTACCGATATCCAAGAAGAGTCAAATTTATTTATCGAAGGGCAAGATAATTCGCTTACCTTAATAACAGGCGATGAAATCACACAGTCAACTTCAAATGACCTAAAGGGCCATAAAATTAATATACTAAAGGTTAAAAAAGATGCAAAAACCTCTAGGCTGGACCTTTTTGATACTTTTGAGAAAATTGCTAAAATTGGCATCAATAATCTTTTGATTGAACCCGGCGTAGCCCTTTTTGGAAGCCTGATGGAAAGCTCTCTTCCTCACGATATTATTATCTTTAAAAGTCATGAGAGTCTCGGAAGATACGGTTTAGAGGTACCGCGACTCAATCAACTTTTGAATAACATGAACACTAGGTATGAAAAAAACTATGAAAAGATCATTTTTGACACTACTATGTCTCACTACAGGAAAATAGCATAGGGTTGATATGTTTACAGGAATTGTTATTGATGTTGGCATAATAAAAAGCCTAAAAAAAAGTAAAAATGAAATAGAGATGACTATTTACACCGAAAAATTGACCTCTCTAAGGGAGGGAATGTCAATTTCATGCGCCGGTATATGTTTGACTGTGGTCAATTTTAAAAATTTTGAGAATGGAAACCTGTTTAATGTATTTGTTTCAAACGAAACATTATCCAAGACAACCTTGGGTAACTATAATCAAGGGGATAAAATAAATCTTGAAAAAAGCCTTGCTCTGGGTGACGAAATGGATGGTCACATTGTCCAGGGACATGTTGATGGAGTTGCTGAAATTACAAAAATTGAACAAGATGGGGAGTCATCGAGATTTACATTCAAAATTGAGCCAAATCTCGCAAAATTCATTGCGCCAAAAGGTTCCGTGGCTTTAGATGGAACATCCTTAACAGTAAATAATGTTGACGGTACTAGATTTGATGTAAATTTGATACCATACACACTAGATCATACAACTTGGAAATATAATCATAAAGGTGATAGTGTTAATATCGAAGTTGATATACTTTCAAGATATGTACTAAATAATAAAAATTAAATAAACTGATCTAAGACGCAAATGACACAAAAGAAAATACTGATTGTAGATGCTTATTATTATGATGATGTTTCAACTAATTTGCTGAATGGAATTAACTCAGAATTACGTGATGAATACAAAGAGTTAAATCTAAATCCAGATTATATTGTTGTCGCAGGGGCATTGGAGATTCCTCAGGCCATAAATTTAATATTATCAAAAACAAATTACGACGGAATTATTGCTGTTGGCTGTATTATTCGTGGCGAAACAAGTCATTATGATGTTGTGGCAGATAATTCTGCCCGAGGTATAATGGAGCTGTCATTCAAGTATAATGTTCCAATAACAAATGCCATTCTAACTGTTGATAATTATGACCAAGCGATTGCAAGGTCCAAAGAAAGAGGGCAGCACGCACTTAGAGCGCTAATTGGTCTGATGAATATTGGCCAATGACATGACAAAAAATGCTAAGAGCTTAACAAGACTGGTCGCGGTTCAAGCTTTGTATCAGATGGAGATGGCCGGAACAGACATAGATGATATTATCAATTCTCTCGGTGAAAGATTAATATTTGATAATCAAGATGATTATCTTATACGTGATGTAAATAAGAAATTACTTGCAGAAATGATCAATGGGGTTATCGATAACCAGAAGCAAATAGATAAAACAATCGAAAAAAATCTAAGCAGTAACTGGAAATTTAATCGGTTGGATAAGATACTCAAAGCAATATTAAGAGCCGCTGTTTATGAGATATTACATAAATTAGATACTCCAATAAAAGTAATTATTAATGAATATATTAATATTACACACTCATTTTATTCTCAGAAGGAGCCTGAATTTATCAATGCAATTTTAGATAAGATCGCGATAATTGAGAGGGTATCTGATGGATGAAAAGGCTATTATAAGAGAGTATTTTAGGCCCTTGGCGTCTCATGGAGACTCGCTACAGCTTCAAGACGATGTTGCAACCATAAATGTTGAGAGTCATAAAAATATTGTCTCAAATCAGGATAGCTTAGTCATGGGTACGCACTTTTTTCAAGGTGACAACCCTTATTATGTCGCAAAGAAAGCGCTTAGAGTCAACATATCAGACCTTATCTCCAAAGGAGTCAGACCATACGGATATTTCTTATCCATTGCCATGGATAATACAATAGATGAGGATTGGATTAAATTATTTTCTAAAGGTTTGGCTGAGGATCAAGGTAAGTTTAATATTACTTTATTGGGTGGGGATACGGTTTCAGCCCCATTAGGATTATTTATAACAATAAACATGATCAGTGCGACAAGCGATAGCATCATCCCAAGAAGAGGTGCCAGCGATGGAGATAATATTTATGTTACAGGTACTATTGGTAACAGCGCAATTGGCCTTCACTTAATAAGAAATAGAAAAGATACTTTTAGTATGAGTAAATCAGATATTGACAATCTAATTAGGAAATATCATTTGCCAAGTCCAATCCTTAAGACAGCGCAATTGATAAGAAAGTTTGCCAGTTCTTCGATGGACACAACTGACGGCTTGCTGAATGATCTTAAAATTCTAGCAGAGAGTTCGGGTAGAAACTTCTTTATTAATAAAAATTCAATCCCGTATTCCAGAGCAGCAAAAAAATTTCTTAGAAGTTACGGTGATTTTGATATTGCACGTTATGGTGGGGATGATTACGAGGTAATTTTTACATCTCCATCAGAACTTGAAAGCCAAATGTTTGAGTACGCAAAGAAGATAAAGCTGAAAATAACAAAAATTGGAAAAGTTGAAAGCCTCTGCAAGAATCCGCTACTGTTCGATCAAAGACATGAAGTAATAAACTCAAGCAAATATAGTTTTAAACATTTTAAATAGCTAAAAACTCATAATATGGCTTAATTCCTTGCTAATAATCAAAAACTACTTTAATTAAGAAATAATTTTTAATTACAATATCTTTTTGATAAATAATCTATTGAGGAAACAATGACTACATTAATCACGGTAATTATCTTTTGTGGCCTACTTGGTGTCTTGTATGGCGTTTGGGCTAGTAAGTCGGTTATGGACGCTGACCCAGGTAATGAAAGAATGCGCGAAATTGCTAGCGCAATTCAAGAAGGAGCGGGAGCCTATCTAAAAAGACAATATGCAACTATTTCTGTTGTAGGGGTTATAATTTTTTTATTAGTCGCCTATTTGCTGGATCCTGTTGTAGCTATTGGTTTCGCAATCGGTGCGATATTATCAGGCATAGCGGGTTTTGTAGGAATGCTGATATCCGTGAGAGCTAATGTGAGAACTGCACAAGCAGCATCAGAGGATCTCTCAAAGGGCCTATCGATTGCTTTCAGGGCAGGTTCCGTAACAGGTATGTTAGTTGCAGCGCTAGCTTTACTCTCGGTGAGTGTTTATTTCTTCATACTAACAAATACTCTCAATTATTCCTACGACAGCAGGATTATCATTGACGCTCTTGTTGCTCTTGGTTTTGGCGCATCTTTAATCTCAATTTTTGCAAGACTAGGCGGTGGTATCTTCACAAAAGGTGCCGACGTAGGCGGTGATTTAGTGGGTAAGGTTGAGGCAGGAATTCCAGAGGATGACCCACGGAATCCAGCTACTATTGCAGATAATGTTGGTGATAATGTTGGTGACTGTGCTGGTATGGCGGCGGATCTTTTTGAAACGTATGCTGTTACTATAGTTGCTACTATGGTTTTAGCTTCCATTTATTTTTCAAGTTCGGCTTATTTTGAACAAATAATGTTATATCCTCTCGCTATAGGGGCAACATGTATTTTAACATCAATTGTTGGTACATTTTTCGTCAAGTTAGGTAAAAATAAATCAATTATGGGTGCCCTTTACAAGGGTTTCTTTGCGACAGGGGCTCTGTCATTAATCTTATTGTGGCCTCTCACAAATAATCTAATTGGCATGGAAACAATCATTGAGACACCGTTTATCAAATTCTCAGGTATGGATATGTTTCTGTGCGGGGTGTCGGGGCTCGCTGTAACAACTTTAATAATTGTTATTACTGAGTATTACACAGGAACAAATTATCGACCAGTAAAATCAGTTGCTGCAGCATCTGTTACAGGACATGGAACAAACGTTATTCAAGGTTTAGCAATGTCTCTCGAGGCAACTGCGCTACCATCAATCGTAATTATAGCTGGAATAATAGTTACACATAGCCTCGCGGGTCTTTTTGGTATTGCAATTGCTGTAACCACAATGCTGGCCCTTGCAGGTGTAGTAGTGGCACTCGATGCCTTTGGTCCCGTGACGGATAACGCGGGTGGAATTGCTGAAATGGCGGATCTTCCAGAGGAGGTGCGAAATACCACGGATGCGCTTGATGCGGTAGGAAATACAACCAAGGCAGTAACTAAGGGCTATGCAATTGGTTCGGCGGGCTTAGGCGCCCTTGTCTTGTTTGCGGCTTACACAGAAGATTTAAGTTATTTTGCAGCCAATTCTGATCAATATTCATACTTTGAAGGAATTAACCTAGATTTTGGTTTATCCAATCCGTATGTTGTTGTTGGATTGCTCCTGGGTGGGTTGATGCCATATCTATTTGGTGCCATGGGTATGACTGCGGTTGGTCGTGCAGCCGCTTCGGTAGTGGAAGAAGTCAGAAGGCAATTTAGAGAAGACAAGGGGATCTTGAAAGGAACATCAAAACCAGACTACGCAAGGGCTGTCGATATGCTAACGAAATCTGCAATCAAAGAAATGATTATTCCTTCTATGCTTCCGGTTCTAGCTCCTGTCCTGTGTTTTTTTATCATCAATATGATTGATGGAAAGTCATCTGCATTTTCTGCTCTCGGGGCTATGCTATTAGGTACAATCATTACAGGGCTATTCTTAGCCATATCAATGACAGCAGGCGGTGGCGCATGGGATAATGCTAAAAAGTTAATTGAAGATGGGCAATTTGGAGGAAAAGGTTCAGAGGCGCATAAGGCATCAATAACTGGAGACACGGTTGGTGACCCTTATAAGGATACTGCGGGACCGGCAATCAATCCTATGATCAAGATTACCAATATAGTTGCATTATTACTTTTGGCCATATTAGCTCACTAACGTTGTGCGTTGGATTAGAAGATAGAACCCGCTATGGCTTCTGAACTTGTGTATCTGCCGGTGGTATCAAGTAGATCCTGAAGAAAAGTGGCCTCAGTGCCACCAGGTATAGTCTTATCTGATCTATAGTCTATTACCTTACCATCTTTTAGGGCATATTCTTCAATCTCTATGACTGATTGATTTTTATCAAATCCAACCACAACAACGATTCTTTCGATTTCTTTCGGTGCAAGAAATGCATATTTATAGAACTTATTTGAAATATAATAGAATTTATCACCATTTTGGGATGATTTTGTTGAAGGGGAACCCATAGCTGATATTACTTCATTTTTACTCATTCCCTCGTTGAGTTTCTCTTGAAACCCATCGTCAAATATATACCCTCTTTTTTCAATTTGTGTTGAACAAGATGTAATATTTAATAATATCAAGATCAGTAATATTTTTTTCATATCAAATGCTTTAAAAAAAAATAAAAGTAGTTATTAATAAATATATAGATTATGTGAGATATTGATAGATGATTTTTTTTAAAAAAAATAAAGATGACCATTTCGACTTATACTATAAAATAGTAAATATTTCTCGTGAGGAGAGCTTTTACTCAGATTATGAAGTGCCAGACACCACTGATGGCAGGTTTGAAATACTATTATTACATCTTATAATACTAATCCGTAAATTAAAAAGAGAGAGCCTTGAGCACGTTTCGCAGGCAATTGTGGACCTAATGTTTTCATCCATTGATCTCTCATTTAGGGAAGAGGGTGTTGGTGATTTGTCAATCCCAAAAAAGATGAAAAAAGTGGGAATGGTATTTTATGGGAGATCAACGTCTTTGGATCAAATTTTAGAGGTTGATGATTATTCAACAATGAGTAATTTACTTGTCGACTATTTCATAAGAAACATGTTCAGTAGTGATGATAAATTTAAAAGAAGGGCAGATGAGTTATCACAATACACAATACGCTTTGAGGAAGCGCTAAAAAAAGTCAGTATAAAAGATATTCCAAGCTTGAATCTACATGCTATTGTGCAGCAAACTTATCCCAATTAATTATTTATTTTTAAGTATATAATTGTAAATACTAGCGTATATTTATTAAATCAATTATAGTTAGTTATGTCTGATCAGGTGAAAATAGCTGTAGATTGTATGGGTGGTGATGACGATGCCTCCTTCGTTATACCTGGTTTGTCACTCTCACTAAAAAAATATCAAGGCACTAAATTTCAGCTTTTCGGTGACGAAAAAATTATAAAATCAAGAATATCAAAATATAAAGAAGTTGCGGCTGTTTCCGAGATTATTCATTGTGATACATTTGTGAAAATGGATGAAAAGCCATCCACTGCAGTGAAAAATGGTCGTGGAAAGTCTAGCATTTGGCTTGCAATAGAAGCTCTTAAGCAGGGTAATGTTGATTTTATGATTTCTGCTGGTAACACAGGTGCGTTAATGGCTATGTCAACCCTGATCTTAAAGACGATTTCAAAAATACAGAGACCGGCAATTGCTGCTATCTGGCCAACGATCGATGGAGAAACTATCGTTTTAGATATTGGGGCAACAATGGGCTTCAATAAAAAACAGTTAACGGACTTTTCCATTTTAGGAGCCTCAATGGCGCAGGTTATTCTAGATGTTGATCAACCAACATTATCTTTGTTAAATATTGGCGAAGAAGAAATTAAAGGTCTGGATGAAATTAAAGCGGCTCATGAAATATTGAAATCAACACAGCATTTCTTTAAATACAAAGGTTTTATAGAAGGAAATCAGATAGGTCGTGGTTATTCAGATGTTGTTGTCACTGATGGCTTTACAGGAAACGTAGCATTAAAGACAGCCGAGGGTACAGCAGGTCAAATTTCCAAATATTTTAAAGACTCTATAGATAGTTCAATAATGGCTAAATTAGGTTTTTTCCTCGCATCTGGAGCATTTCGATCGCTGAAAGAGAAAATGAACCCAAGCAGGCTAAATGGTGGGGTTTTTCTTGGTTTGAACGGAGTCGTAATAAAAAGCCATGGAAAAACAGATCCAGTTGGGTTTTCATCAGCTATCGATTTGGGTATCGATATGCATAAAGCCTCGCTTATAGATAAGATTAAGAATAATATTGAAGTAACCGAAAAGGAAGTTGATATTGATTAATACGGTAATAAAAGGTGTGGGCATGTATTTGCCTGAGAAGATCTTGACGAATGATGATATTTCAGAACTTGTCGATACAAGTCATGAATGGATCTATGAAAGGACGGGCATAAAGCAAAGGCATATTGCATCAAATGAACAGCTAACATCGGATCTCGCTTATCTAGCATCACTCGACGCCATCCGGGATGCAAAGATTGATGCAACAGACATAGATCTAATCATTTTAGCAACTTCAACCCCTGACCATGTATTTCCGTCAACTGCAGTCAAGTTACAGGATATGTTAAACATTAGGGGTGGAGCAGCTTTTGATATTCACGCTGTATGTAGCGGTTTCATTTATGCATTATCAACGGCTGATACTTTTATCAAAAGTGGTAAGTACAAAAGAATACTTGTTGTTGGTTCTGAGATCTACTCAAGAATATTAGATTGGAACGATAGGTCAACCTGTGTACTTTTTGGTGATGCAGCTGGCGCTTTCATACTAGAAGGCCAAGAAAATAATGATAACAGTATAGGAATAATAGAGTCCCTTATTCGATCTGATGGGCAATATCGAAATAAACTATATTGTGATGGTGGTCCGTCAATGAATAAAATTGGTAATAATTACATTAATATGGATGGAAAAGAGGTTTACAAGCATGCAGTCGAAAAACAAACTGCAATAGTTGAAGAGTTATTAGGTTTGGCAAAAGTAGATATTGAGTCAATCGATTGGTTCGTACCTCATCAAGCAAATCTACGTATACTCCAAACCACAGCAAAAAAATTAAAATTAAAAGAAGACAAGATAATAGTCACTGTCGACAGGCATGCAAATACATCATCCGCCTCGATACCGGTGGCAATGGCTAGTGCAATAAAAGAGCGTAAGATCTGTAAGGGTGATATGTTGTTACTGGAGGCCTTTGGAGCTGGTTTTACATGGGGTGCTGTTTTGGTGAGGTATTAAAAAAATGATTCTCTTGGTTGACTGCAAGCTATATCTAGCTTAAAAATATTACTTGGGAAGAAAATGACTGACAAAACACTAACAAGATTAGGGATATGTGAAGCGATCTATAGGCAAATTGGCCTATCAAGAAAAGACTCTTTGGATATTGTCCAAAATATATTAGAAAAGAAAGCAAATTCTCTATCCAATGGAAATGATATAAAACTATCATCCTTTGGGAGCTTCCTTATAAAAAGGAAAAAATCGAGAGTTGGCAGAAACCCAAAAACAAAAATTGAAGCTCTAATAAGCGAAAGAAACGTTGTAGTATTTAGGCCAAGTATGCAATTGAAGAATAAAATTAACACAGATTAATCAAAGAAAAAAACAATGAATGAAAAAGCACAAGACGCATTCAAAACAATAAGCGAAGTTTCGGTTGAGCTAAACATCCCCCAACACGTACTAAGATTCTGGGAAAAAAAATTTAAACAAATTAAACCAATGACACGCGGTGGTGGACGAAGATTATATCGACCTGAAGACATAGAGCTGCTCAAAGCGATCCATAAGCTATTGTATACTGAGATGTATACAATCAGCGGTGTACAAAAAATTTTTAAAGATAAAGGTAAGGTTTTTATTTTAGAAAAGGGAAAGCCTATCACAAATGCAAATATTAAAGACAATGTTGATATTAAAATTAAGAAAGATGATTATGCCGCAGACCTATTCGGCGTTAATAATGCAACAGAACTGGCCCCAGATTTTAAAGATTTTTTAATTGATTCAATAACTGAACTTGAGTCATTGAAAGAAATATTACAAAAAAGTTATAACTAATTTTTTCCTTTCATTACGAACATAATTGGTACCGTCCACAAGATACCGATTAGCATGTAAAATAAGATTTCAACTAATATATTATCGAGCTCAAGAACAAAAACACCAATCCGCATTGAAATTAATATATATATGAATAAATATATTAGGAAAAGAATTGTATAGATTATATTTCGAAAGTTTTTCATATTTTTTATCAATTTTTATATATAGACAACATGATAATCAATCAGGATAAAAATATAAATCAAATTATTAAAAATGATAGTGTTTCTTTGTGGCTGATATCGACCATACTGACACTAATATCACTGATTATTATTGGGGGCATAACAAGACTTACTGAGTCAGGTCTTTCTATAACCGAATGGCAACCAATTTCTGGTATTTTTTTCCCTTTCTCGGATTTTGCATGGCAAAATGAATTTGAAAAATATAAACAAATTCCTGAATTCATCGTTGTAAACTCTGGTATGACTTTGAGTGAATTCAAGGTTATATATTTTTGGGAGTGGTTTCATAGATTCTTAGCAAGGTTTCTTGGGTTAGTTTTTTTTATACCTTATCTCTATTTTTTATATACGAAAAAACTGTCAATAAAAGAGAGAATATATCTTCCAGCTATATTGTTAATGGGGGTGGCTCAAGCATTTGTTGGCTGGTATATGGTGCAAAGTGGTCTTATTGATAATATCAACGTAAGCCAATACAGACTGGCAATGCACCTCTCAATCGCTTTCCTAATTTTAGGATCCTTATTTCTTTTGTATTTATTACGTTCGCACAGGGCAGTATATTCAAAGAATGAGCCAACTTTTTTTCTCAAGTCATCCTCTGCTATTCTTCTCATACTAACCTTCATCCAAATCATTCTGGGTGCATTTATGTCAGGTATCCGAGCAGGTTTATCATATAATACATGGCCATTAATTGATGGGGAGGTCATACCGGATGGTCTTTTTGCAATATCGATTTGGTATTTAAACTTCTTTGAGAACCCAATAACAATCCACTTTGATCATAGGATGTTAGCTTACATTTTGTGCGCGATAATTATCACTCAACTCATTCATGTTAGTAAAAGATTTTCAGCGAGTATATATATGACTTCATCGCTAATTCTCGTAGCAATAATGCTATATCAGGTTATTGTGGGTATAATCGCTGTTTTGTATCAAGTACCCATTATTATTGGTGTATTACATCAATTTGGCGCAGTGCTTATGTTTTTAGCTGTACTACGCCATTTTTATCTAACTAATTTCTGTCAATTCAAACTTTCCCAAGAGCCTGTTCTAGATCGCTGATAATATCGGATATATCCTCAATTCCAACTGATAACCTTACGACATCTTTTGATGCACCTGCAAGATTCTGTTGCTCATCTGTAAGTTGGCTGTGTGTTGTAGAAGACGGATGTATTATCAAGCTCTTTGCATCACCAATATTTGCTAAATGACTAAATAGCTCTACACTATTTACAAGCTTTACACCGGCATCATAACCGCCTTTTAATCCGAAAGTAAATACCGCACCAGTACCATTTGGACAATATTTATCTGCATATTTGCGATAATCACTGCTTGGAAGGCCAGCATAATTAACCCATGCGACTTTATCATGACTCTCTAAATATTTTGCAACTTCCAATGCATTGTTTGAATGCTGTTTCATCCTCAATGCCACCGTTTCTATTCCATTTAAAATCAGGAAGGCGTTAAAGGGTGATATAGCCGGGCCGAGGTCTCTTAAAGAGAGAAACCTGCATGCAATAGCATATGATATTCCCATTCCACCAAATGTTTCATGAAAATTCAGTCCATGGTAGCTTGGATGCGGTTGACTTAAATCTGGATACTTATTATCTTTTGACCAGTCAAAACTCCCTCCATCGACTATTATGCCACCAATAGAGTTTCCCTGCCCACCGAGAAACTTCGTTAATGAGTGGACAACAATATTGGCCCCAAAATCTAGTGGTTTGCACAGATATGGGGTTGCCATTGTGTTATCAACAATTAGAGGTAAATGATGCTCATCGGCAACTTTTGCAATTGGCTCAATGTCTGTGATTATTCCGCCTGGGTTTGCAATCGACTCAATGAAAATTGCCTTGGTTTTATCGCTAATCTTCGATTTATAGTCATCTACATCATTAGCTTCAGCCCAACGCACATTCCAGTTAAACTTTTTAAAAGAATGATTAAATTGATTGATAGAGCCGCCGTATAGTTTATTAGAGGCTATAAATTCATCACCAGCGCTCATGAGAGGGTGTAAAGCAATGAGCTGTGCGGCATGTCCAGATGCTAGCGCAAGGGCTCCCTTTCCGCCTTCTAATTCTGCTACACGTTTTTCGAGTACATCTTGGGTTGGATTCATAATTCTTGTATAAATATTTCCAAAAGCTCTCCCCGCAAAAAGGTCAGCCGCGTGATCTGCGTTCTCAAACACATAAGAACTTGTCTGATATATAGGTGTAGCTCTTGCACCCGTAACAGGATCTGGTTGAGCACCAGAATGTATTGCTATGGTATTAAAACCTGTTTTTTCACTCATTTAATAATCTCCCTAAGATTTAATATTCTATAAAATGTGGTTTGCAGATTAGCATAAAATTGACGGTCTTTATTTTTATCTTTCTAAATTAATGTGATAAAATATTCTAAATTACCTTTGTTTGATAGCATTTTTTGTTAAATCTTTAAAAGATAATCTTAAATATGTTAAAAAAAATGGATAAAAGGGAAATTTTTCGCGTTTTTTTTAGAATTACTTTATCGGAGGGGCGATTATATTCATAAGGTAATATAATACCACATCAATAAAATATTGATTTAAAATGAAAAAATGTATAAAAAAAAATTGACTTTGGGTAAATTTATTGTATGTATTCCAATATAAGTTATGAAGATCTAAATATGAAAACATTTAATATAAAACAGAACGATATTAAAAAAAATTGGGTGCTTATTGATGCCGAAGGTCTTGTTTTGGGTCGACTAGCAACGCACATTGCTACTGTACTAAGAGGTAAAAACAAACCTAGCTTCACTCCAAATGTGGATTGTGGTGATAATGTTATTGTTATAAACGCTGAAAAAGTTCACCTAACTGGACAAAAACGAGACAAAAAAATATATTATTGGCACACAGGTTACCCTGGTGGAATTAAAAATAGAACTGCTTCTGACATACTAGATGGAAAATTTCCAGAAAGAGTAATCGTAAAAGCTGTTCAAAGGATGCTACCTGGGGGGCCTTTATCAAGAAAACAAATGAAAAATCTGAAAGTCTATGCAGGAAGTGCTCATCCTCACGAAGCCCAGCAGCCAATAATTGATAGTTTTGCTAACCAAAACCCGAAGAATATAAGGAGAGCATAATATGGTAGCTGAGAATAACCTTGAAGCAACTGATACGCAAAATCAAGAAGTTACTACAAATGATCTTCCCGAAGTTGAGACTGCTATTGTTTATGAAAAGAAAGTTGATAATTTAGGTAGAGCTTATGCGACAGGAAAAAGAAAAAATGCTGTTGCAAGGGTTTGGATTAAGCCTGGAAATGGTCAAGTTACAATTAACGGTAAGGAATTTAGTGTTTTTTTTGCACGGCCAGTTCTAAGAATGATTGTACGGCAACCTTTGGATGCGACAAATAACAAAGACAGTTTTGATATAAATTGTACAGTTTCTGGTGGTGGATTATCTGGTCAAGCTGGTGCGATAAGGCATGGCCTATCAAAAGCCCTTCTGAATTTTGAACCTCAAAATAGAGCCGCGCTTAAAGCGGGTGGCTTTCTAACACGTGACTCAAGAGTCGTTGAGAGAAAAAAATATGGAAGAGCAAAAGCAAGAAGAAGCTTCCAGTTCTCAAAAAGATAATTCAACTACAATATTCTTCATCAAAAATACTATCTATGATATGTTTACATACTGAATGTAAATACCACTTAAATTAGCGTAATGAAAAAAATGACAACAAGAGATATAACTATTGGAGTTATTGGAGCCTCAGGATATACCGGCTCAGATCTAATTAGATTGCTTCTGACTCACCCAAAGGTAAATTTAAAATACGTGTCTGCCAATAATCACGCTGGACAAAGAATTAATGAAATATTTCCATATTTAAACGGAAAAGTAGATTTACTTCTAGAAAAATGGGAGAATATAAACTGGTCTAACGTTGATGTGATTTTTAGCTGCCTTCCACACGGTATTTTTCATGAGGTCTTCCAAGGATTACCAAAAGAAAAAACTATAATTGATTTATCAGCTGATTTTCGGCTATCAAATGCCGAAAATTATAAAAGTTGGTACAATTTTGAACACAAATCAACAGATGCTATAAATCAATTCGTATATGGCCTAACAGAATTAAATAGATCGGAAATAAGAAAATCAACGATGATAGCTTGTCCTGGATGCTATCCGACGGCAACACTATTATCATTGTATCCGCTCATTAAGAATGACTTGATTGATTTATCCCATATAACAATCGATGCAAAATCTGGTGTTAGTGGGGCTGGCAGAAGTCCTAAAAGAGATATACTTTTCTCCGAGATTTCTGAGTCTTTTAGACCTTACTCAGTCATAGGACATCGTCACATTCCTGAAATTGAGTCGCAAATAAAAAATTATTCACAAAGTGATGTTAAAATTAATTTTATTCCACATCTAGTCCCAATGAATAGAGGGGAGTTAGTAACATCACATGTGAGGTTAAAGAAACATATTGATGTAGATGATATAATAAAGATCTATGACTCTATGTATTCCAGTGAAAATTTTATTAATATTTTGCGTGATGGCAATTTACCAAATACCATAAATGTAAGAGGAACAAATAATTGTCACATTGCTATTATTCCCGGCCGAGTTGATCAAACTTTAATTATAATCTCTGCTATTGATAATTTAGTTAAAGGCTCCAGTGGTCAAGCGATACAAAATATGAATCTTATCTACGGGTGGCCAGAAAACATTGGTTTAGATCAAATATCCATATTTCCTTGATTTTAAGCGTATATGTATTAAATATCATAATAGAACTTTTCAGGAATAATAATAAAGTTATGAATACAGAATTTCACAGAATAAAACAGCTCCCGCCTTATGTCTTTGAGAGTGTAAATAAACTAAAAGCAAATTACCGTGCAAGAGGAGAAGATATAATTGACCTTGGAATGGGGAACCCAGATATGGCGACCCCAGATCATATAAGAGAAAAGTTAATTGAAACCGTTAATAAACCAAAAACTAATAGATATAGTGCATCCAAGGGGATAACTGGCCTGCTCAAAGCGCAAGCTAAGTATTACGAGAGAAGGTTTGGTGTAAAACTAAAACCTGAAAGCGAAATTGTTGCTACACTCGGTTCTAAAGAGGGCTTTGCCAACATTGCACAGGCGATTACCGCGCCTGGCGATATAATATTAGCGCCAAATCCGACATACCCGATTCATCAATTTGGTTTTATTATATCCGGTGGTGTAATTAGAAATATGCCCGCAATACCTGATGAAAACTTCCTTAGATGTCTAGAAAAGGAAGTCGTAAACTCATACCCTAAGCCTAAGGTCTTGGTTGTAAATTATCCATCGAATCCAACAGCTTTAAATGCAAGTATTGACTTCTATAAGGATATCGTATCTTTTTGTAAGAAGCATGAACTAATTATTTTGTCAGATCTTGCTTATTCTGAAATTTACTTTGACTCAAATCCTCCACCGTCAATATTGCAAGTGAATGGCGCCAAATCTATCTCCGTTGAATTTACATCAATGTCAAAGACATATGCAATGCCGGGTTGGAGAATTGGTTTTGCTGTCGGGAATGAGAGAATTATCTCTGCATTAATCAGGGTAAAATCATACCTCGACTATGGAGCATACACACCAATTCAAGTTGCTGCAGCCGCCGCCTTAAATGGCAATCAGGATTGTGTTGAGGAAATTAGAAAATGTTATAAAAGTAGGCGTGATACACTGATAAAATCTTTCTCTAATGCTGGATGGGAAATTCCATCACCTGCCTCATCCATGTTTGCATGGGCACCAATACCCGAAAAATTTAAGAAATATGGCTCAGTTGAATTCTCAAAAATATTATTAAAAAAAACAAAGGTTGCCGTGTCACCTGGTGTTGGTTTTGGTAGCGAAGGCGAAGGATTCCTTCGAATTGCGCTCGTTGAGAATGAGCATCGTATTCGCCAGGCTGCCAGAAATATTAAGAAAAGTTTGTTTAATAATTAATGGGTTTTAATTGCAATGAAGGATATCGGAATTGGGGTTATCGGGCTAGGTAACGTAGGGCAAGGCGTTATCAAAATCATAAGTGATAATATTACACTGATTGAACAAAAAACTAATACTAAAGTTTACATAAGCGGTATCTCTGCTAGCAATAAGAACAAGCAGAGAGAAATTCAAATTGACAAATATAAATGGTTTGATGATCCTATCTCTCTGACTCAAGATAAAAATACAGATATTGTAATCGAGCTTATTGGCGGAGAGGATGGGATTGCATTAGAAGTTGTTGAGAGTTCTATAAATGCTGGAAAGAATGTAATCACAGCAAACAAGGCACTTATTGCGAAAAAGGGTAACTATTTACTTAAGTTAGCCGAAGAAAGTAATGTTAAGTTATTATTTGAGGCGGCTGTGGCTGGATCAATACCAATAATTAAAACATTGAAAGAGAGTGTTGCGTCAAATACTATAACCGCAATCTACGGTATATTAAATGGAACCTGTAATTTTATTCTGACTTCGATGGAAAAGAACGGTATAAGTTTTGATGCCGCATTAAAAAAAGCACAAGAACTAGGTTTTGCAGAATCTGATCCCTCTTTTGACATTGAGGGCTATGATGCCGCTCATAAGTTGTCTATATTATCAAGTATATGCTTCGGTCAGCAGATTGACTTTAATCAAGTAAAGATACACGGAATAAAAGATATAGAACTAGACGATATTAAAGCAGCTGGAGATTATGGCTACGTAATCAGATTATTAGGAATTGCAAAGAGAAATAAAGGGGGGCATATTTCGCAAGTTGTAAGACCAACTCTATTATCTAAAGACTCTCAGTTATCCGGTATAGAATGGGAAACAAATGCGGTATCTATTGTAGGAAACTATTTCAGTGAGCTAACGCTTTCAGGCCCAGGTGCCGGAGGACTTCCAACTGCCTCGGCTGTAGTGGGTGATCTTTTTGATCTGATCAACAAAACAAAATATCCACCACTTGGCATGCCGCTAGACTCTCTCTCAAACACTTCTGGAAAAGGTGATGTTGAAAAAAGTCGTTTCTATTTGAGGTTACTATTACCAGACGTATCAGGTACAATGGCATCTATAACAAATGCAATGGCAAAAAATAATATATCAATTGATGACATCACACAGCGTATTTCAAAAAAGATGAAAGATAAGAACCTTGTTCCAATAACAATAATAACAAGCACAGCTGACTACCGCTCCATTAATAAAGCTGTGGAAGATATTAATAAGAACAACTACAGCTCTGCCACACCTAATATAATAACTATCGAAAACTAAGTTATGGACAATCTCATGAATAGGGGTTTTACACTAGAAATATCACGTGTTAGTGAATTTGCTGCAATAGCTGCGGCCAAGATGCGCGGAAGAGGTGATGAAAAATTAGCTGACCAAGCGGCTGTTGATGCGATGCGCGACCAACTTAATTCTATAGATATGCATGGTACGGTTGTTATTGGAGAGGGTGAAAGAGATCAAGCGCCGATGTTGTATATCGGCGAGAAAGTTGGTACTGGTAAAGGCCCAAAGGCTGATATTGCACTTGATCCATTGGAGGGGACAACGCTGTGCGCAAAGTCAATGCCAAACGCACTTGCAGTAATTGCAGTTTCAGAGTCAGGTGGAATGCTAAATGCACCAGATACTTACATGGATAAAATCGCTATTGGACCGGGATATCCCGAAGGAATAATTAGCATCGATGCGTCGCCAGCTGATAATATTAAGTCCATTGCCAAAGAGAAAAATGTTAACCCTAGACAAATAGGTGTTTGCATATTAGATCGCCCTAGGCACACAAAGCAAATAGACTCTGTAAGAAGTACGGGTGCCTCCGTACATTTAATACAAGATGGAGATGTGGCTGGCATCATTGCAACAACAAACCCTGGCGAGACTAATGTTGATATGTATATAGGAATAGGCGGAGCACCAGAGGGGGTATTAGCTGCCGCAGCTCTGAAATGTATTGGCGGCCAAATGCAATCAAGAATAGTAATAAATAACTCAGATGAAGAAGAGCGTGCCAAAAAAATGGGTATTGATGACGTGGACTTAGTCTATAAACTGCAAGATTTAGTCTCAAAAGATGTAATATTTTCTGCAAGCGGGGTCACGGACGGCTCGCTCTTGAGAGGAGTCGTCTTTCATAATGAAAAGACAGTGGTTGATACGATTATTATGAGTTCAAATAATGGCATAATTCGACACCTGAAGACTGAATATAAGAATAATACTTAACCGCCGGATGCAGAGCCAATCTTTAAAGTTTGAGAAAATCAAATCAGTATCAAATAATACTTGGCAATATAATCCACCAAATGATGCATTAATTAATCAAATTAGTAACGACTTTGACATAGATAAACTTACAGCTGTGATCCTTATGAATAGAGGTATAAAGGTAGCTGAATTATCGAATTTTTTTGATCACTCCCTAAAAAATAATATTCCAGATCCTGCGAAAATTAATGATATGCAAAAGGCAATAAGAAGGATATGCAAGGCAATTGTTAATAATGAAAAAATTGGAATTATTGGTGATTATGATGTAGATGGCCTCGTATCGGCAAGCATCCTATTTGCTTATCTAAAGCCATATTGTGATGTGAGTGTCAAAATACCTGATCGCTTTAAGGATGGATATGGACCGAATGAAAATTTTGTTCAAGATTTTAGAAAAAATAATATTAATTTAATTATTACAGTTGATTGCGGATCAAACTCAGCTGATTTAATGTCAAAAGAAAATGGTGTAGACTTCATCATATTTGATCATCACCAAACAGACCACTGCGGTGATATTGGATTTGCAAATGTTAATCCAAACCGTACAGATGATGAAAGTGGGCTAAATTATCTTGCTGCCGCAAGTGTTGTTTTTTTGGCAATAATATCATTGAACAGGGAATTAAAAAATCTTAATTTATTGGAAGAGCGGGCACACAAAAATGACCTTTTAAAATTCATTCCTCTTGTCGCATTCGCTACTATTGCAGATGTAGTTCCTCTATGGAAGTTGAATAGAGTTTTTGTAAAGCAGGGGCTTAAGTTGTATGGAAAGTATAAAAATTATGGAATTAATTCCATTATTAGGCAAGGTAGCTCAAATAGTGGTATTTCTCTTCAAGATGTAGGATATATGATTAGTCCAGTGATTAATGCTGGCGGTAGAATGGGTTATTCGCAGCTGGGCTTTGATCTTCTGACTACTGATAGAATAGAAGTTGCCGACTCTATTGCTAGTAAGCTAAAATCTCTTAACGAGTCACGTAAATCTATGGAGCAGTATTGCGCTGATTTGGCCATTAAGGTTTATGAAAATAATTTTAGCAATGACCCAATTATTGCATTAGAGCTAGATGAGCTGCACATTGGAGTGCTGGGTCTAATTGCCTCTCGCCTCACAAATAGATACCAGAAAACATCTTGTGTAATGACTTCGCTTACGGATGAAAATGAAATCCTAATTGGATCAGCAAGGTCATGGGGGGACGTAAATATAGGTGAATTAATTAAAGGTGCCCTAGAAAACGACATACTCTTATCAGGCGGTGGACATAAGATGGCTGCTGGCTTCAAATTGTATCGCAAGAATCTAAATTTATTACGGGATTTTCTGATCAGCGCAAAGAAAGATACGAGAAAAGTAGAGAAAAAATTGATAACTGTTGATGGGCTGCTCATGGCATCAGCGGTAACATTAGAATTAGTTGATAGGTTGGTCGATATTGGTCCATATGGAAATTCCTTCGAAGAGCCTCTATTTATATTCCCTGGTCATAGAATTCTGGAGCTGACTGCCCTGAAAAATCAACATCTGAAACTAAAGATCTCTGATAATAGCGGCTTCAGAGTTGATGCCATTTCGTTTAGATCATTCGACTTGCCACTCGGGAGATTTCTTAGGGAAAACCAGAATAAAAAAATAGATTTTTTAGGTAGGCTAACAATAAATATGTGGAATAATCGAGCCACGCCACAATTGATTATTGACGATGCGGCTATAACTTATTAAAAAAATTGCTTGGCAAGTGCTAATATAATACTTATATATCAGATACGTTGCTCCCTTCGTCTATCGGTTAGGACGCAAGGTTTTCAACCTTGAAAGAGGGGTTCGATTCCCCTAGGGAGCGCCACCAACTTTTTGCACATATTTTTGCATGATAATATAATAGATTGTCACTAAGTTTTTGTTATTTGCTAAGAATCAATGTTAAGTTATATACAGTCTGGGACTTGTGGCGGACCTGTTTAATTTATAATTTTTTTATTCCATAAAATAAACATTTGTTATATATATCACTATACGGGGCGTAGCGCAGCCTGGTAGCGCAACTGGTTTGGGACCAGTGGGTCGGGAGTTCGAATCTCTCCGCCCCGACCATT
>MDTG01392029.1_pt1 | contig 40989 bp, 26 predicted proteins | sample 811421 | NCBI WGS metagenome assembly MDTG01 (sample SAMN05326645, study PRJNA326480) | marine metagenome | isolation source: seawater | place: Pacific Ocean: South East | collected 2011 | reverse complement strand
TCACGGTGCGCGCATTCCTGCGCGACCGGAGCCGCCCGCTGATGTTCCAGCCGGTCTACATCGGCTACGAGCGCCTGGCCGAGGGCAGTTCCTATATTTCGGAGCTGTCGGGAAGCCAGAAGAAGACCGAATCGCTGTCGGACTTCCGCAACGTGATCAACATCGTGCGCAAGAACTACGGCCAGGTCTCGGTGAGTTTCGGCGAGCCGATCCGGCTCAATCCGCTGCTCGACCAGTACGCGCCCGACTGGACCGACCAACCGCTGGATCCCCAGGCCAAGCCGGAATGGCTGGTGCCGCTGGTCAACGACCTGGCCCAGCGAATCGTCGTCAACATCAACGCCACGACCCACTGCAACCCGGTCAACCTGCTGGCCGCAGCGCTGCTGGCCACGCGCAAGCAGGCGCTGGACGAGGAAGACCTGGAGGCGATGATCGGCCTGTACCAGCGGCTGATCAGAATGACGGCGTATTCGGACCGGATCACGATCACCGACCTGACGCCGGGGCAGGTCATCGAGTACGGCCTGGACCTTGGCATCATCCAGCGCCAGGCGCACGCCCTGGGCGACATCATCCACGTCGATCAGAAGAACGCGGTGCTGCTGACGTATTTCCGCAACAATATCTCGCACCTGCTGGCCATGCCGGCCTGGATCGCCTGCTGCTTCCTCAATAACCAGCGCGTGCGCAAGTCGCGCGTCAGGCGGCTGACCGAAACGATTTACCCGTTCCTGAAAAAGGAGCTGTTCCTGCCCTGGGCGCCGGAAGAAGTGCCGGTGATCATCCAGCGCTGCACCGACGCGCTGGTCCGTCTCGGCCTGCTCGGCATGACCAACGAGTATCTGCAGCGAACGCCGGGCGGCTCGGACCAGACCTATTACCTGCGCCTGCTCGGCAACGCCATGCTGCAGACCTTCGAGCGCTACTACATCACCATCGCGGTGCTGGCCAAGAACGGTTCCGGCCGGTTGAGCCGGCAGCGCCTGGAGCAGTTGTGCATCCAGAGCGCACAGCGCATCTCGCTGCTGCACGAATTCGAGGCGCCGGAGTTTTCGGATCGAACGCTGTTCAAGCAGTTCATCGAATCGCTGCAGGAAATCGATGTGCTCGACCGCAACGACGAAGGCAACCTGACCTTCGATCGCCGACTGGAGGTGTTCGCCCGCGACGCCAAGCTGGTGCTGGACAAGGAGGTCCGCCACACCATCATCCAGATCACGCCCCGGGTGCGCGACCTCGAGCCTGAGTGACGGCCGATCAACGTAAGGCACTCTGTCCGCCGGCGCTGCGGCGACTGTTACAATTCATCGAATGAGCGCCATTCCCCCAGCTTTGCCTGCATCATCCGCTGCGTCCGAAAAGGCCACGCTTTCGGCGTCGGACTGGGAGCAGGCCGCGCTCGACCTGATCGCCGAAAAGGGGGTATCGGCGCTGGCCGTGGCGCCTCTTGCGCGCCGACTGGGGATTACCAAGGGCAGTTTCTACTGGCACTTCGCCAGCCGTGACGAGCTGCTCGAGCAGGCGCTGAAGCGTTGGGAAAGGCGCGATTTCGAGCACCTGGCGCGATCGCTGGATTCAGACCAGCCGGCCGCCGAGCGCCTGGCCGAGTTCATCCTGCGCACCAGCCGCCAGAACCGCAGCCACCAGATCCACGCCGCCCTGTGCGCGGCCAGCGATCACCCGCGCGTCAAGCCCTACATCGAGAGGATCACCCAGCGTCGGCTGCAGTACCTGACCAAGGCGTTCCGCGAGCTGGGCATGGACGACGATGCGGCGCGTCACCGCGCGCGACTGACCTACACCAGCTACGTGGGGTACATCCAGCTCCAGATCCGCGGCATGGCGCCCGAGCGCGGGAGCGACGAATTCGAGTCCTACGTCAGGCACGCCATGAAGACGCTGCTCAATCCCGGATAAACGTTCGTCAGGTGACGTCCTTCCTGCCGGCCGATTCGGCGGCCGGGTCGGTGACGCGGTCGGTGGGACAGTGGGAAGGCGGCCGGCCTTCGGCGCCATGATAGTGATGCAGCGCGCCGTCGGCGCGCAGGCGAATCCGGTATCCGGGCACCAGCGCCTGGGTATACATCATGTCCGGTTCCGGGCAACCCAGCGCGCTGTTCGGCCAGGTCACGAAACCGGCGTCTATCACGGTAATTTCCGCCTTGTCGATTTCCAGCCGTCGGGCCAGGTCGTCGCGTGCCTGCGACACGAACGGTTCGAGTTGCGGATCGATACTCATGTTCCGTTTCTCCTCGGCACCGGGGGCGTCGGGAGCCCCGGTGGGCGCCTCCCCGATGCATCCGGCAAGGCCAAGCGAAAGAATTGCAGTCAACAGCGTTGAATATCTCATATCGGTTTGAACAGCGCCAGCCAGGCGATTGACAGGAATGCCGCCAGCGCGGCAAGAAACACCAGGACGGCCTTGCCCTGGTGACGAATTCGGAACGCCGTGATCCCCAGTCCGATATAGACCACGATCATCAGCAGCTTGACCCCGAACCACCCCACGCTCAGCGGCGACAGGCCGAGAATCATCCACAGAGCGATACCCGAGGCCAGCAGCAGCGTATCGATCAGGTGCGGACCGAAGCGTACAAGCGGGTGTGCCAGGGGCCGGTTCATGACCAGCCGGACAAAACCGCGCAGCGCGAATCCCAGCCCGCTGACCAGGGCCAGGGCGATGTGCAGCGTCTTGATCAGCTCATAGATACTCATGGGCAAACTCGGAGCGGGTCCCGGAACCTGCGATCGATTCTAACGGAATGCATGGGGTGCCGGCCGGCTTACCATCCGTGCATCCGGGGCCAGAAGCGGCCGCCGGCGAGATCCTCCCCGACCAGCCAGTAGCCGGCATGCTGGGCTGCGGTGGCGCAGGCATGGTTGGGCAGGATGCGCAGCCGCTGGCCCACCTGGAACCGGTCCGGAGTGATCGGCTCGCCGTCTCGCCGGGCCAGGATGCCGTGTTCCTGGCTTGTTGCGCGAACGAAGATGTCTTCGATGACTTCGCCGGATTCTTGGCACACCAGGCCGTAGCCGCAGTCGACTGTCTGCGAAGCGGTTCCGCGATCGCGCGACAGCGCCATCCAGCCGGCGTCCACCAGCCATTCGCCGGCATTACCGCGATAACCTATGATTTCCGTGAGCACCGAGATGGCGATGTCGTCGGTGGTGCAGACGCCGAGACCGGCCATGAACAGGTCCATGAACACGTGGGTGCCGGCGCGAACTTCGGTGACACCTTCGAGATTGCGCACGAAAGTCGCCGTGGGCGTGGATCCGACGCTGACGACCGGCGCCTCGAACCCGGCCGTTCGCAGCCGGTCGGCCGCGCTCACGACGGCATCGCGCTCGCGCTCGGCAGCGCGCTCCAGGCACCTGGCGTCGCGGCAATCGTACGAGGCGCCCATGTGGGTCATGACGCCCAGGACGCCGCATCCGGCATCCGTCACCAGGCCGGCGGCCTCCAGCAGGGCGGGGTCGTCCGGCCGGAAGCCCCCGCGCTGGCCGTCGGCATCGATCTCCAGCAGCACCGAGAAAGCGCAGTCCAGACGGGCGGCGGCCTCGCCCAGGCGGCCGGCGGCGTCGGAATTGTCCAGCGTCAGTTTCAGCGCAAGACCATTGCGGTACAGTCGGGCGATACGGTCCAGCTTGCCCGGTGCGATACCCACGGCGTACAGCTGATCGTCGATACCGTGGCCGAAGAAATACTCGGCTTCGGCCAGCGTCGATACCGTGATGCCGGGCGAATCCGATGCCATCATGCGGCGCGCGATCTCGATGCTCTTGCAGGTCTTGACGTGCGGCCGCAATGGCGTCCCGAGGTCTTTCAGCCGCGCTTCCAGGGTCTGGATGTTGCGGGTCATGCGGTCCACATCGAGCAGGAGGCAAGGCGTGACTGGTTTATCATCAATGACGGTTGAGGACATGCGAATCGGTTGCCGGTGGCGCGAAAAATTGAGGATGGACCAATCATTCTCGCACGGATGCCGGGATGAAATCCGAATCGACAGGAGAGCTCAGGCGTGAACAACCAGGCACAACTCGACAGTGTCGTCGACCACGTCATCGGAGAGGTCGGCAAGCGTATCGTCGTCGGCCTGCCGCTGGGGCTCGGCAAACCCAACCGCCTGATCAACGCGCTTTACCGGCGGGCCCTGGCAGATCCGCAGATCGAGCTGGAGATCGTGACCGCGCTGTCGCTCGATATCCCGGAGCCGGCTCACTGGCTGGAGGCGCGGCTGATGGCGCCCATCGTCGAGCGGCTGTTCGGGACCGACTATCCGCGCCTTGAATACCTGGTGGCGCTCAAGAAACGGGCGTTGCCCGCCAATGTCCGGGTCACGGAATTCTACTTTCAGTCGGGCGCGGCACTGGGTAATCCGGTCATGCAGCGCCACTACGTCTCGTCGAACTACACGCACGTGGCGCGCGACCTGATCGATCGCGGCGTCAACCTGATGTTCCAGCTGGTGGCGCGCGACGACAAGGGACGGCTGAGCCTGTCGTGCAACCCCGACGTGACGCTGGACCTGGTGCGGCGAGCGAAAAACCGGTCCGGCTATCGGCTCTACAGCGTCGCGCACGTCCACCCCGACCTGCCGTACATGCAAGGCGACGCCGAAGTGCCCGACGACTACTTCGATCAGGTCATCGATTCCGATCCGGGCCAGCCGCTGTTCGCGCTGCCCCGCCAGCCGATTTCGATCCAGGACTACGCGGTCGGCTTTCATGCCGGACGGCTGATCGCCGACGGCGGCACGCTGCAGATCGGGATCGGTTCGCTGAGCGATGCTCTGGTGCACAGCCTTGTATTGCGTCATCGGCAAAACGAGACTTATCGCCGGGCGGTCGAAGCGCTGGACTGCCCGGCGCCCGACGGCATCGGCGACGAGACGACGTTCGAGGAAGGGCTTTACGGCGCCAGCGAGATGTTCATGGACGGGTTCATGCATCTCTACACCGCCGGCATTCTCAAGCGCGAAGTGTTCGAGGACATAACCGAGATGCGCCGGGCCAACGCCGGCATGAGCGTCGAGAACGCCGGGTCGGGCGCGGTCATGGACGGCGGGTTCTTCCTCGGCTCGAAGCCGTTCTATGATTTCCTGAACGGGCTGGACGAGCACGAACGGCCGCGCTTCAGGATGCACGGGGTGGGTCGGATCAACCAGCTCTACGGCGGCCGCGAGGCGCTGGAAATCGAGCAGCGACGACACGCCCGCTTCGTCAACACCTGCATGATGATGACGCTGACCGGTGCGGCCGTCTCCGACGGGCTGGAAAACTACCAGGTGGTTTCCGGCGTCGGCGGCCAGTACAACTTCGTCGCCATGGCGCACGCGATGGACGACGGCCGCTCCGTCCTGATGCTGCGCGCCACCCGTGAAAGCAGCAGCGGAACCTCTTCGAACATCGTCTGGCAATATCCGCACAACACCATTCCGCGCCACCTGCGGGACCTGGTGGTGACCGAGTACGGTGCGGCCGACCTCAGGGGCCGGACCGACGAGGAGTGCATACAGGCGATGATCGGGATTGCCGACGCGCGCTTCCAGGACGAACTCGCCGAGCAGGCGAAGAAGGCCGGCAAGCTGGATTCGGACTGGACGGTTCCCGAGCGCGCACGCGACAACACGCCAGAGGCGCTGGAAAGGGCGCTGTCGCCGTTCGTCGAGCGCGGCGTGTTTCCCGATTATCCGTTCGGCAGCGATTTCACCGACGTCGAGCAGCGCCTGATCCCGGCGCTGCAGAAACTCAAGGGGTTGAGCAAGAGCAAGCTTTCCCTGGCGAAGGCGGCGCTTTCCGGCAGGCCCGCGGATTTTCCCGAAGAACTGTCCCGGATCGGCCTGGATGCTCCCGCCGGCCTGGTCGAGAAGCTCTACGCCAGGATGATCGCCGCTGCGCTTCGAGGATGATTTGTCATGATGAGTCGCCATGGCGACTGGCAATGGCGATCATCGTTCGATAGACATACAGGAGGCATTCAGCGATGTGTCGATTCACGTATTACCTGGGCCACGAGATCCCCGTTGCCGACCTGGTCACCCGGCCGGAAAACTCGCTGATCCACCAGAGCACGCACGCAAAGGAGCGGCCCGAGCCGCTGAACGGCGACGGGTTCGGGCTGGTCTGGTACGTGCCCGATGAAACCGAACCCGCGCGCTTTCGCTCGCTGACGCCGGCCTGGAACAATTCCAACCTGGCCGAACTGGCGCGGGTCACGCGCAGCCGGTGCATCATGGCGCACGTGCGTGCCGCCACCAGCGGCAAGTTCGAGGTGGCCGAGGACAACTGCCATCCGTTTCGCTGCGGGCCGTTCGCCTTCATGCACAACGGCGACATACCGGCATTCTCGAAAATCCGGAGGCCGCTGATGGCGCGCCTTTCCGACGCCGGCTTCGCCAGCGTCAGGGGCAACACCGACAGCGAGCACATGTTCGCGCTGGCGCTCGAACACCTCCGGGGCCACGAGCACGAAAGCAGCTGTGAATTGCTGGCCGAGGCGCTGCACGAGACCGTCACCGGCGTGCTGGAGCTTCTGGACGAACACGCGCCGGGCACGCACGCCTACCTCAATCTTGTATTGACCGACGGCGAAAACGCTGCCGCCTGTCGCTTCAGCACCAACCCCGACTACATCGACAGCCTCTACATCAACCAGGGCTCCCGCTATCGCTGCGACGGCGAGGTTTGCTGGATGGACGAGCCCGACGACTCATCGCGAGCAGTGCTGATCAGCTCCGAGCCGCTGAATGCCGGGCCGCGCTGGAAGCCCATCGAACGCAATCACGTTGCGCTGGTGTCTTCGGATCGCTCCGTGTCGTTTCGTGAACTGTCGGCCTGTTCGGCGGGGTGATTAGATTCGGCTGATTAGGGATTAGGTAGGGATAAGGGGCGTTTGACAGAGCGCCTTAAATTGTGATAGCTTTTTTTGTGAGGCGGAAGCGAGGCGGTGACAATGCTCTTAAGCACATGGTTTTACCTTTGAAGCACCCTCTGCTGGGTGCGCGCGCCATTCCGGCGACCGGTCTTTTTCCTCGCCCGAGATTCTAGAGTACTGACGCTCGTGGCGAACGGTAAGCTCGATAGTTTCGGCTTGACGTCTACAAAAAATCGTCAAGCGGAATTTCATTAATTGACGTAATGCTAGAGCCTCAAGACGCTGATTATATTCACGCGCCTACTACAGACTGACCGTTTCTAATCTTATTTTGCGGAGTCGAATCATGAATCTAGCAGAGACTTTTCAGACGGATCGAACCAAGTGTTCGGCGTCACCCGTCGAGGGTGCGACCAAACTAATGATTTCAACCCTTGCGGGTCTCCTGTTACTCGTATCTACCGGCTCAAACGCCGTCCAGTTGTCGCCGTCGGGCACGGGGCAGGCCTTGATCGTCCCGATATACAGTACCGAAGGGGGCTTTGATACCTTGCTGGCCGTTTCAAATACGCACGAGTCCAGCGAAAGCGCCGTGGCGCTGAAAGTCAATTTCATTGGCACCGATGAGCAAATCGTTGGAAGTTTTAATGTCTATCTGCGCTCGCTCAGCACTTGGGGCCTGGGTTTGCGCCGTGAAAACGACCAAAGTATTTCCGGTCAATTCACCAGCGGTTGCGTGCTGCAAGCCGGACCCGATGCCGGGGCCGAACTCATAAATAGCCTTCAGTTTGAGAGTTCCGTTGGTTATGTCGAGATTGTCGAAATGGGTTCGATCTCGAAATCTACGCTTATTCAGGCTCTGGATGAAGGGAATTGCTCGGTAATCGAGCAATACTGGACGGATATCCTGGCCGATGGCGGGGATCCGAACGCCGCGTTGGACGCACCTCGAGGCGTTGTGCGAGCAAATATAGCGCTAATTAATGTGGCGCGGGGAACGATGTATGCAATCAATGCCATCGGCCTGCAGAATTTCCGAAACAGCGAGTTGCATACCCCACCCGGGGAGTCGGTCCCCGACCTTTCATCCGCCGACAATGATCCAGACGTAACGACAAGTACCAATTGTTACGTAATGCCCTGCGTGGTCGATGAATGGAGCGATCCACTCGACGCCGTTTCGGCAGCTTTGATGGCGCGCGAAGTGGTGGGCGAGTATGTGATCAATGATGCCATCGGGGCGCGAACCGAATGGGTTCTTACCGCGCCGATGATGCGCTTCGCGTCGGACCCCGATTCCGCCAGCCGTAACACCGGCGCGTACCTGCTGTTGACGGATCGGCAGGGTGAAAGACAACAACGCGAGCTCATTCCGGGCGTGGGACTCCCACAACCCCCGTTCAGCCGCTCTTTTGAAGAGCCGATGCTGATTGACCGTCCCCTGCTATCGACATATTTCACTTCGGAGTTGGACCCGAATTCCGACGATTCCATATTGGCGCTCCCGCAATCAGTGCCGATCCCGGCCCAGTTCAATGCCGGAATAATGCGCGCCGGATTTTCACGTTTCGACTTGTTTTCAGAACCCGCACAGACCAGCCTGGGCGGACGGAAATATTTTGGAGCTCCCGTACTTGGCATTATCCTACAGGAGGTCAACAACGGGGTAATTCCTTCTAGCGACGGGAGCTTTAGAATCGCAGCGTATGGCAATGCGTTTGCATTGAGCTATTCACTGGAGGAAACCGAATGAACGCACACTCTAAGACTGTTTCTATCAGAAGCGTGCTCATAACCCAGCTATGCGCCTTTTTCTGCATGTATTCCTATGCATTTGCAGCCCCGGCCGGCCCTCCGGGGAGTCCGAGCCAGTACACCGGCAAAATTATTGTAATGCCTGCGAATAAGCCTACCGGCCAGCAAGTGGCGGACATGGCGAGGAGCATTCGTCAGGGTCGCTGGAACTCGATTCCAAGCCGAGTCATCCCAATGCTTCAGCCCGTTAACGCAGCGCAATTTATGCCGCCATTTGGAAGGTTCGACGAAACGAACGAAGAGAACGTGCGGGCGGAGTTAGCGAGGTATCTGGTGCTTACATTCCCGTTGGCTGAGGTCCCTTCTGCGCTAGGGGCTCTGCGCTCAGATGTGGATATAGAATTTGCAGAAGTCGTACCCAGAGCCGATATCCTCGGTGAAGATTGCGACGAAATTAACGCGTCCGAATCGATTCCTGTCATTTCTGATGTCCCGATAGACTGGCATCTTGACCAAATTCAGGCACAACCCGCCTGGGATATACAGAATGGGATTGCTACCGTGGGGATCGCAGACACGGGGGTGGACCCGGGGCACCCGGCATTAATTGCTTTTCTCAACGGCAGTTATAGCCAGGGAAATATCCATACGCATATGAGCTTCCAGGTGGGTGATCGCAGCTCCGATACCAAAACAAACTGGGGGCATCCATTCGACGGACAGCTCGCGTTTGGTTACCTCGACGAAATCGAGTATCTGATTTCTCCGAATGGCGGGGAAGATTGCGGTATGACGGGATCGATGGACTTTTTCCGTGGCGGACACGGAACTCATGTCACCGGCTTGCTAGCAGCCCATAAAGACGGCGCCGGCACCAGCGAAGGCGTCTGCCGGTCCTGCCCCGTTATGATGGGACAATTCCGGACTCCTGCCTTGAACCGTTTTGGACAATGCTTCGGAGGTGGAACGGATCCATGGACCGGTGCCCAGTATGATCAAGTCGGCGCGATATCTTTAGATAGTTTTTTCTCGTCGATAGCTTTTCTGGCGGATCTAGGCGCCCAGGTTATAAATGCCAGCGGTGGTGTTGCCGACCGTCCCGAAATAGCGGGCGACGAAGTGGGTTGCAGTGATCCGGCTCTTGCTCCGTACTGCAAGGTGTTGGATTACTTGGGGGAGCGGGATGTAATGCTCTTTGCATCCGCCGGGAACTCCGCTACTGGAATCCCGGATTGGCCAGCCAAGGATCCAAGGGTTTTTGGCGTGACTGGAAGCACACGTTTTGGAGGTGTATGGTCTGACGGGGCGGGTTGCGGTGCTAATAGTGGTAACGACGTGGCATCGAATAAATGGCCGGACTTTATAGCGCCAGCGAAAGAAGTATATTCAACGATGTATCCGGACCGAACCTGGATCGCGGGACCCTGCCACGAATATAACGATGGTGTCCAAGGGGATGGCTACGGTTTCTGCACCGGCACCTCGATGTCATCACCTTTGGCGGCAGGGATTGCAGGGCTCGTTAGGTCGGCTAACCCCCTTGCCACCGTCCAAGAGGCTTTCGCTGTAATACGGGATACTGCAGATAACGGCCATCTAACTGGATTCAAGACGTCCCTCCGCGGCTGGGGTATACCGCAGGCTTATGATGCAGTGAAGGCAGCCTACGGCACCGAGGGCGGCATCCAACTTGAGAATAGCCAGACACCGCTCTTCCGGATGTACAGCTCCGATGCTGGAGGGTTTTTCGTCACGACAAAGCCTCAAATGGCAGTAACCGTATTTCATGATTTAAGATGGAATTATGACAGTTACTCCGGCAGCCCATTGGTCAGCGAGTACACTGAGTTCCCGAATTTTACCGGGCCGTCTTCGGCTCCCTCGGCTCCGCGCGCGGACTTGTTTGTTCTGACTGGTCACAAGAGTCCATTCAGTGGGAATGAAACCGTTCCCATGTACTTGATGCTCTGGAACGGAACACATAATGGCTCGTCGAACAACGCAGACTGGTACGTTACGACTTCTGAATCGGACATCCAGACGTTTCATTCGAATGGGTACAACCTGAAAGGAAAGATTGGATATCTTATCGCACCCTGTTCAACGTCCGGGTGCATCCCCACGGGAATGGTTAAAGTCTATAGAGCCTACAACTCGACGCTCAACGACCATTCCGTATTTCCTGAATCGCAGTTATCTTCGATGCAGTCGTCTGGGTATACCGAGGATACGACTTTGTTAGGCTATGCCTTTCCCAACTAAGTTTTTCCCGGCGGGTATTACGAATGCAATACGGTTGATTGCATTCGTGATTTTCGGAACATGGCGGCGAACAAAGTTTGCCGTCTTGTCGCCAATCGCACGAGTCGAAGGCAGGCCAGGATCGATCAGTTGTTGGCGCAATTTCGGAACGAAAAACGGTCGCGTGCTGGATGGCCGAACCGGACGACTCATCGCGGGCCGTGCTGATCAGTTCCGAGCCGCTCAATACCGGGCCGCGATGGACGCCCATTCAGCGCAATCACGTTGCGCTGGTGTCTTCGGATCGCTCCGTGTCGTTTCGCGAACTGTCCGCCTGTTCGGCAGGCTGATCCGCCGGGGTTCCGTTCCCGGTTTCGGGCGCGAAGTAAAGCACACGCCATTCGGATTCGGGTTCGAACGGCAGTTCTTCGGAATACAGCTTCGGCCGGCCGTCGGGCGATACGGCGCCCAGCAGCAGCCAGTCGGTGCCGGGTTCGCCCAGCTTGCCGGTGGCCTCTTCCATGGAGAAGGCGTCGGAGATGCGAGTGCGCTGGATCACCCAGCCCTCGTCCAGGCGGTCCTGCAGCCACTGGTAGCAGCAATCCTCGCCGAAAGCCAAATGGCCGCGCTGGTCGGCGTTGAGCCGGCGTGATTCCTTGCTGGCCTCCTCGTCGGTAGGCAACTGGAACGACTTGTGGCGACCGAATTCCGGCCCCAGCGCATTGCAGACCAGGGCGTTGTAGAAATCGTTGGGCGTGGCGCACAACAGGTGACCCAGGTGGTGGGTTTCCAGCGTGTGCTCGGCGTGTTCGGAAAGGATCTCGCCATAGTAGACTTCTATGCCTTCCATCCGCGCGGGCTTGAGTCGCCGGTAGACGCCGTCGACCAGCAGCACTTCCACGTCCAGCGCCTTGAGCGACTTGGCGAACTCCAGCGACCATGGCGAAGCGCCGACGATCAATACGCCGTTGTCGTCCTTGGCCGCCAGGCCGAGCCGGCGGCCGAGCGCGCCCAGGGTCAGGCCGTGCAACAGTACGGTGACGATGATGACCGCGAAAACCATCGGCAGCATGATCCGGGCGTCGGCGTAGCCGGCGGCCACCATGGCCGGCCCGAACAGCCCGGCGGTCGCTGCGGCCACGATGCCGCGCGGGGCGACCCAGCCCAGCAATACCCGATCGGCCTGGCGCATTCTTGCGCCGATGGTGGAAATGGCCACCGCCAGCGGCCGCACCACGAACAGTACCGCCGCGATCAAGGCCAGCGCCCGCGCATCCAGCAGCAGCAACTGCTCGAAATCCAGCCGCGCCGTGATGACGATGAACAGCACCGAGACCAGCACGATGGTCAGGTTTTCCTTGAACCGCTGCAGGTCCTCTCTTCCGGACAGCCGCACGTTGCCCAGCACCATGCCCATGATGGTGACGCTGAGCAGCCCGGCCTCGTGCTGCACCTGGTTGCTGAGCGTATAGACCACCAGCACCAGCACCATGAGCATCGGCGGCTTGAGGTGCTCGGGCACGCCGCCGCGCTGGTAGAGCTTGCCGATCAACCAGCCGCCCCCGCCTCCCAGCGCCAGCGCCACACCGATCGCGCCGCCGAGCGCGATCACGGTATCGCCGAAGCCGTCGCCGGCGATCGTGAAGTACTGGAAGGTGAGCACCGCGAGCAATACCCCGATGGGATCGTTGACGATGCCTTCCCACTTCAGCAGCGACGCCGATTCGTCGTTGAGGCGCGCATATCGGAGGATCGGCTGGATCACGGTCGGACCGGTCACCACCAGGATCGCACCCAGCACCAGCGAGACCGGCCAGCTCAGCCCGACGATCCAGTGCGCGGCCGCGGCGGTCAGCGCCCAGGTGATCGGAACGCCCAGGATCACCAGGCGGCCGATCCCGCGCCCGGCCTTCTTCAATTCGCCAAGCTTCAGATCCATGCCGCCTTCGAAAAGAATGATTGCGACCCCCAGGCCGATCAGTTCCGTTAGCTGTTCGGAGGGCGTTTGCGGGTCGAGCAGGCCGGTGATCGGACCGAGCACGATGCCGGTGGCGATGAGAATGACGATGCCCGGCAGGCGCAGCAGCCAGGCGACCCACTGGCTCGCCAGGCCGGCGGCCAGGATCATGAGTACGATGGTTGCCGCGTGCATGTTTATTGTCGAGCTCCTGTTTTTGAGGTGTTCATCACGTTTTGATGGCTCGATTCGGTTTCCAGACCGCATTCCCTTGCACCGGGGCGGCGTGCGCGACGGCCCGGATCGCTTAGAATCATACAGTTATCGAACCGGTGAGAAAGACCATGCTCAGATTTCTGTCCACGCCTCTCGTTTCTCTCCTCCTCGTCGGCTTTCTTGCCGGCTGCGGCGGTGAGCAGCCTGCCGACGATTCGGGATCCGACGTCCAGGCGGGTGCCGGCGACACCCATATCGAAGCCCCGGAGGCGGTCGATCCGCCGCCGCCCGAGCTGCTGATCGATCGTGACCGGCTTTCGATATATCACCCGGTGGAGCTCAAGCCCGACCTGTCCGGCCTTTCCGCCGAACAGCGTGAAATGCTCGGCCTGCTGATCGATGCCGGCAAAATCATGGACGACCTTTTCTGGCGCCAGTCGTATGGTGACCCCGCGCCGCTGCTGGCGTCCCTCGACGATCCGGCGGTGCGCGCATTCGTCGAACTCAACTACGGTCCCTGGGATCGGTTGAACGGCAACGAGCCGTTCCTGTCGGGCTACGTCGACAAGCCGCCGGGCGCGCAGTTCTACCCCGAGGACATGACGCGCGAGGAGTTCGAAGCCTGGAATAATCCAGACAAGCGTAACCCGTACAGCGTGGTGCGCCGGCTGGAATCGGGCAACCTGCTGCTGGTGCCCTACAGCGCGGCGTGGCGGCAGCCCCTGATGCAGGCCGCCAAACTTCTGCGCGAGGCGGCCGACCTGGCCGAAAGCGAGGCCTTCGCCAATTACCTGCGCCTGCGTGCCGATGCCCTGATGACCGGGGAGTATCGCGAAAGCGACATGGCGTGGATGGACATGCGCGACAACGATATCGAACTCGTGTTCGGCCCGATCGAGAGCTACGAGGACCAGTTGTTCGGCATTCGTACCGCGTTCGAGGCCTTCGTGCTGCTCAAGGACCAGGCATGGTCCGAACGCCTGGCGCGATTCGCCGCGCTGCTCCCGGCGCTGCAGGAGGGACTGCCGGTGCCCGACGCGTACAAGGCCGAGGTGCCGGGCACCGATTCCGACCTCAACGCCTACGACGCGATCTACTACGCCGGCGATGCCAACGCCGGGGCCAAGACCATTGCGATCAACCTGCCCAACGACGAGCAGGTGCAGCTGGAGAAAGGCACGCGCCGGCTTCAGCTGAAGAACACCATGCGGGCCAAGTTCGATCACATTCTCGTGCCGATCTCGGAACTGCTGATCGACGAGGCCCAGCAACAGCACATTACCTTCGACGCGTTCTTCGCCAACGTGATGTTTCACGAAGTCGCCCATGGACTGGGGATCAAGTACACGGTCGACGGCGAGCGCTCGGTGCGCGAGGCACTGGCCGAGCACCAGTCGGCCGTCGAGGAAGGCAAGGCCGACATTCTCGGGCTGCACATGATCGGGCAGCTGATCGACATGGGCGAGTGGGACGGCGAACTGACCGATCACCAGGTGACCTTCCTGGCCGGCATCTTCCGCTCGGTGCGATTCGGCGCGTCGTCGGCCCACGGCCGGGCCAACATGGTGGCGTTCAACTGGTTCCTGGAGCAGGGCGCGTTCGAGCGGAATGACGAGACCGGACGTTACTCGATCGATTTCGAGGCCTTCCGGCGCGCGGTCGACAGTCTTTCGAATCGGCTTCTGACCCTCCAGGGCGACGGCGATTACGCCGCCACCGGGGCCTTCCTGGAAGAATACGGGCAAATGCCCGAATTCCTGTCCGGGGATCTCGCGCGGGCCGGACAGGCCGGCATCCCGGTCGATATCCGCCTCGTTCAGGGCAAGGAAGTGGCCGGTCTGCAGTGACCCGGAGCGATGACGTCGGACAGGGGTGCAGGTTCGGTTTCGCGGACCGATAGCGGGACCGTCGGCGAGGTGCGGCGCTTTTGGCGGGTGATGAGCACGGCTGTATTGGCAGCCCTTCTCCTCGTGCCGTGGCCGCTGCTGGCCGCATCCCCTGTCGGCACCCCGGCCATTCAGCGCTACGCGCCCGAGCTCGAGGTCTATCCGCGTAATTTCGCGGTCACCCAGGGGCCCTCGGGCGTCGTCTATGTCGGCAACGCCGAAGGCGTGCTGAGCTTCGACGGCACCCGCTGGCGCTTGCACCGGGTCAACGACCAGGAACTGGTCCGGACCCTCGCTCACGACGGCGGAGACCGCCTCTACGTTGGGGGTTACGACGGTTTCGGTTATTTCGAGACACCAATCGATGCCGGGAGCGAATACGTCGACCTGACCGTCGATTTTGGCATCGAAGAACCCGCGTTCGCCGATATCTGGCAACTCGAGGTGCTGCCCGAAGGCGTTTTCTTCCTGGCGCTCAACGACCTGTTCCGACTTGACCCCGACACCGGCGAGACTCGCCGCTGGACCCACCCCGGCCGCTTCGGGGCCATGGCACGCATCGGCGACAAGCTGTATGTGCAGTATCGCGGTGAAGGCATGCGGGTCTGGCGCGACGGCGATTTTCATCCGGTTCCCGGCAGCGCCCGGCTGGCCGGCCAGTTGTTCGATCTGCTCGAATTGCCCGGCGGAGGCTTCCTGTCCACGGCCAGGGACGGCGACTGGCTGACTTTCCGCGATGGCGTGGTCGACCAATTCGACGCGCCGCCCGGTCTGCCGGAGTCGAGTTACTTCACCGCCGCGACGCGCCTGGAAGGTGGCCTGATCGCGCTGGGATCGATCGACGGCTGGCTGTATTTCCTCGATCCGGCAACGCGCAGCGTCGATTCTTTCAGGCTCGCCCGCGACTGGATCGCCGACCTGTACGCGACGCCGGAGGGCGGCCTGGTCGCCCAGACCGATCATGAAACGCTCTATGTACGCTGGCCGGCCAAGTGGACCGCGTGGAATCCGGATCACGGACTGACCGGCAACGTGATGGAGGTAGTGCCCTGGCAGGACCGCTGGCTGGTGATCTCGAACGGCGGCGCCCTGGCCAGCGGCGTCGAGGAGCAGCCGCGCTTCGAGCCGTTGCCGTGGACCGATTTCGAGGCCTGGGACTTTCTCCCGCTTTCAGACGGTTCGGGTCTCTTCGCCGAGTCCTATGCGCTCAAGCACGTCGGGCCGGACGGCGTGTTGCAGACCATGGAATCGGTGCAGTACCCGCGCGTCATCGTGTCATCGGGCCGCGACACCTCGCTTTTCTTCGTCGGCGCCGAGGACGGGCTGCACCTGGTGCGCCGCACGGCCGAGGGATTCGAGCACGTGGCGGCCCGAACCGACGGACTGGCTCCGGTGTTTTCGCTGGTGGAAATCGGCGACGGCCGCCTTTTGCTCGGCACGCAGGGCAAGGGCGTTTTCGAGGCTCGCTTCGACGCGCGGTTCGAGTCGATCGAACTGATCGAGCGAAACGACGGTATTGAATTCAGCGAGGCCGAGTACGCCGATCTGGTATCGATCGACGACCGGGTGCACGCACTGACCGAAGACGCGATCTGGCGCTGGCACGGCGACGGTTTCGAACCGGCCCCGATCGAAGGGCTGGATGCGTTGCGCAGGGACGGCAGGTACCTGGAGGTGCGCCAGGCGCCGGACGGCGAGCTCTGGGCATTCGACTTCAGCAGCCTTTATCGTCGCGACCCCGGCGGCGAGTGGCTGAAAATGGACATCGGACCGCTTTATCGAGGCGCGCTTTCGTCCATCGATTTCGATGCCTCGGGTCGCGTCTTCATCGGCGCCTCGGGCGGCGTCGTGATCTTCGACCCTTCGGCGCCGGACCTGACCCATACCGGTTACGACGTGATGCTGCGCGCCGTCCGGTTCGACGACCGCTCGGGCGAGATGAGACAACTGGCGCTCGGAATGCCGCAAGAAGTGCCCGCCGGCCCGTCCTCGATCCGCTTCGAATACTCGCTGCCGGGTCTCAATGGACGCAACGAGATTCGTTATCGGGCGCGCCTGCGCGGCTACGAGCCGGAATTCACCGACTGGGAAGCCACCAGCCAGTATTCCTACATCAACCTGCCGCCCGGCGAGTACGCGTTCGAGGCCGTGGCACAGGCCCCGTCGGGCGATATCAGCGAGATAGAGCCCTTCGAATTTCGCATCGTGCCGCCGTGGTATCGGTCTCCCTGGATCCTCAATATGCGCTGGCCGGCCGCGGCCGTGCTGCTGGCCCTGCTGATCTGGCTGTACATGAGGGCGAGAGTCTGGCGGCTGGAGGGCGAGCGCAAGCGCCTGGCGACCAAGGTGCGGCAGCGCACCCAGGCGCTGGTCGCGGCCAATCGAAAACTCAAGCAGATGGCCGAGATCGACGAATTGACCGGCATCGCCAACCGGCGCAGTCTCGATCAATACCTGCGCCAGCAGATCGCGCAATGCCATGCCGGCGAGCGGCCGCTGGCGCTTGCGTTGATCGACCTGGACCAGTTCAAGCCCTACAACGACCGACATGGCCACCTGGCCGGGGACCGGATGCTGCGCGATATCGCGAACTGCCTGGCCAGCGGTTTCGACGTTCCGGACGCGCTGGTTGCGCGATTCGGCGGCGACGAATTCGCCGCAGTGCTGCCGGGCCTGGACGTCGACGATGCAGCCGAACTGGCCGAACGCGTGCGGGCGCATTGCGCCGGGGCCTGCGACGACGTCAGGCTGTCGATCGGGATCGCGGTGGTCGGCGCCCACCAGCAGGTAGATTCGGTCGGACTGCTGGAGGCCGCCGATCTCCAGCTCTACGAGATCAAGCGCGCCGGGCGCAATGGCGTAGGCAGCACGCGGGTGGGCGGCTGAGCGAGCGGCACCGGGCTCCGTGTCAGGAACTCTCCAGCCACCCGGCGACAAGTTCTGCGCTGGCGCCCGGCGATTCGAGCCAGTGGAAGTGATCGGCACGCGCGCCCTGCGCCCGGCGGGTCACGATGCGGCGGTCGATTCGGCATTTCGGAAGCTTGGCCAGCAGCCAGTCCAGCGACATCTCCGGGACGAACCAGTCGTCCGCCATCCGCACCGTCAACACCGGCAATTCGAGCCCGGTCAGCGCGGCCTCGCCATCGAACTTGAGGCTATCCAGATCGTAGCGGCCCGTCTTGCCGGTTCGAGCCCAGTCCGTGATGACGCCGTGGGCCTCGGTGCCTGCAAAGCCCAGGCGTTTGCCGGGGAAGTGGCCGAGCAGCCCGGAGACGACCGGAAACGTGCGGAACACGACGGCGAGCAGCGACCGCATGGGCCAGGGAAATACGCGTGCATAGGGGCTGCCGCCGGCCACCAGTACCAGCCCGGCGGCGAGGTCGGGCCGGTGCGAGGCGGCCAGGCAGGCCAGCTGCGAACCCAGGCTGTGGCCCGCCAGCCACACGCGGGTACCGGCCTCGTCGGTTGTCGCCTCCAGGGCGGCGTCCAGGTCCTCGTCGACCAGCTGGTGATAACTCCAGTCCCGGCCCTTGCCGGCGCGCAGGCTGGACGAGCCGTTGCCGCGCCATTCGTGTATGAACACCCGGGTGCCGCGCTCGGCCAGGGCGCGGGCGAAGGCGATGTAGTGACGGGCGCTGATGCCCATGCCGGGCAACAACAGCATCGCCCGCTCGGCCCGGGCAGGCGCGATATCGATGAGCTGGAAGCGATGGCCGTCCCGGGATTCGACGTCGATGACGGGCTCGTCGTGCGGCATGTCGAGGGTTTCCTTTGACGGCCGATGGACTACTGGACCAGCGACACGCCCAGCCCGATGGTCGTCTGCCGATGGTTGTAGTCGATCAGCGTTTCGCCGTAGCCGGTGAACACCTGCAGGTAGGCCTTCAGGTCTCCGATCAGCTGGTAGTGCCAGTCGAACTGCAGCGCGCCGCGATTCTCGCCGTTCGCCCAGCGCGCCGTCAGGCCCAGGTCGTGCTTGTTCTTCTGCCACTTGATCCTGACGTCGCCATGACCAAGGTAATCATCGATGTCGGGGTTGTCGTCGTCTTTCACGGGATCGACGCGCAGCCACGGGCGAATGAAAAACTGCCAGTCGCCGCGCTCGAAGCCGAAGTCGGCGTATATCCGGTTCCAGCTTCGCGAGCGCGGCTGGCTGCGTCCGTTCGACTGGTGGACGAAACCCAGGTTCACGAACTGCCAGCGCACGCCGGGCAGGTCGATGCCGGTTCGCCAGGTCGACATGATCTCGGGCTCGAAGTTGTTTTCTCGAAACGGCGAAGACTCGTCGCCGTTGTATGCCTGCCAGCTCGATTGCTGGGTATAGCCGAACCAGATATCGCCGTTGTTCCAGAGCGGGTCGTCGAGCACCTTGGTCTTGAAGCTGAGCTGGAACTTGGCCTCCACCTCGTTCAACTGGTCGGATTCCGTCACGGTCCTGCCCGGCGCCGGCGAAGAGGGAAAGTTGTTCCTGCGGGTGGTGTATCGCGCCGGCAACGCATAGACCGGGCGATAGGTGCGAACGCGCAGCAGGCCGCCGTGCGTCGCGTCGTCCAGCTCCCATTGGCGCATCATCCGCGAACGGCGCGCCGCGGTCTCGCCGCCGGGCCGGGTCAGCAGTTCACGATCCGGCTCGGCCACCGCGAGTTCGTCGTCGCGCCCGGTCACGCTGGCGCCGGGGATATCGTCGTAGCACTCCAGCCGCTTCGCTCGATCTTCCAGCACCCGACAGGCGTCCAGCGCTTCCTGTGCAGCGATGTCCTCGCTGGTCTGTGCATCGACACTTCCGAACGCCAGAATCAGCGCCCCGACCTTCGCAAAGCGAATCAAGATTCTCATGTATGCCTCATTCCGGTTTCAACAACGCCGCGACAATGGTGCGGGAATCCCGCAGCGAAACGCGAGGATACACCGCTTCGGCATTACACCTCGATGAACGCCGCCCGGCGCCGGACAGTGTCTGCCGCGAAGTCAAATAAGGCCACAATGGTGAATTTTCTTTTCAGGGTTTCTCAGGTGCGGTGTGTGAGGCGTCGCGCGCAGCACAGGAACCGCAGTGTCGACCCGCCTCGTCCGCGACCCGGACTACTGCGAGGCCGCCAGAACCCGAATCTGCCGGACCTGGCTCGGTCGCGGCTCCTCGACGTAGCTTTGGCTACGCCTGCGGCCCGCTCGGTCGCCACGTCCGTCATCTCCGCGCCCTGGCGACCTCTCGCTACGCCCGGGCCACGAACGAGCCGGGTTTTGGGTACATGAGGATTCCGGGCACCGCACGGCGGCTTCTGGAATATACCGTCATAGCCGCTTATTGCCCCGATGGTGAATTTTCTTCTCAGGGTTTTTCGGGTGCGTGCCAGGCGTCGTCGCGCGGCGCGCAGAAACCGCAGTGTCGACCCGCCTCGTCCGCGACCCGGACTACTGCGAGGCCGCCAGCACCCGAATCTGCCGGACCTGGCTAGGTCGCGGCTCCTCGACGTAGCTTTGGCTACGCCTGCGGCCCGCTCGGTCGCCATGTCCGCCATGTCCGCCATCTCCGCGCCCTGGCGACCTCTCGCTACCCCCGGGCCACGAACGAGTCAGGTTTTTGGTACATGAGGATTTCGAGCACCGCACGGCGGCGTCTGGTGCGTGCCCGAGGAAGCCTGAGAAGAAAATTCTGGTGGGCGATGCTGGGTTCGAACCAGCGACCCCTGCCGTGTGAAGGCAGTGCTCTCCCGCTGAGCTAATCGCCCTTCCAGCCGGCAATGATACTGCGGTTCGACGGCTAATGCAGCATCTTCTGTGCCCTCGGCCCCCGATCAGTCGACGGTCCTGGCGCGAAAGTCCAGCCCGAACGGCCCCAGATTCATCAGCAACCGATAAAGCACCGGAATCACCAGAAGGGTCAGCGCGGTCGAGGCGAGAAGGCCGGAGATGATCGCCCAGGCCATCGGCGGCCAGAGGGTGGAGTCGGTCATGGTCAGCGGCGCGAGGCCGACCACGGTGGTGGTCGTGGTGAGCAATATCGGGCGCGTTCGCCGCTTGACCGCCGCCGCGATTGCCGCGCCTACCGATTCGCCTTCGGCGCGCATCTGCTCGGCCACGTCGATCAGGACGATGGCGTTGTTGACCACGATGCCGACGAGCGCGACGATGCCCAGCATCGCGGTGAAGCCGAACGGTTGCCCGGCCAGCAGCAGGCCGGGCACGACGCCGACGACCGCCAGCGGAACGGTGACCAGCACGATCCCCATCAGCCGGAACGAATTGAACTGCCACAGCAGAAAGACGAGCAGCAGCAGAAGGCCGATCGGAAGGGCCGAAAACAGCGCGCTGTTCGCCGAGCCCGCTTCTTCGGCTGCGCCGGCGATCTCGAGCTCGATGCGGTCGGGCAGAACCAGTGCGTCCAGCCGCGGCATCAATTCGGAGAGCACGTCGTTGTAGGTCACGCCGTCGGCGGTCTCGGCAAGCACGCTGGTCACGCGCCTGAGGTCGAAATGCTCGATGACGGCCGGCTGGAAACCGACGTCGGTGTGCAGGAACTGCGCCAGCGGCAACGGACCGGCCGAGGTCGTGATCATCAATCCGTCGAGGGCCTGGGCCGGGAACAGCTCGCCTTCCGGACTGCGGATTCGCATCGGTACCGGTTCCCGGCCCAGCCGCCAGGTCGAGAACTCGCGGCCCCGCGTGACGTCGGCGAGCAGTTGCCCGATCTGCTCGCGGGTCACCCCGAAGCGGGCGGCCTCGGCGTCGTCGATCCTGAATTCCAGGGTCGGGATGCCGGCGCCCAGCTTGTGCCGGACGTCCACCGCGCCGGGCGTGGCCCGGACCGCGGCCATTACCTGGTCCACGGCGCGCTGCAGATCCCGCGTGTCCTTGCCGTAAAGCCGTATTTCCACCGGCGCATTGATCGGTGGACCCTGGCCCAGCCGATGGGCCACGACCTGTGCCTCGGGGACGTCGACGGCGCTGCGCGCACGGGCCTCGTCGGCAATGTCGCCAATGACCGAACTGTCGGACGTTATGACGACGATTCTCGCGAAATGCGGCGAAGCCGGAATCTGGGCCAGGTTGTAGAAGAAACGCGGACCGCTGAAGCCTGCATAGACGTGAACCTGCTCGACGTCGTCGCGTTTGCGAAGATGTTCGGCCAGCCCGCTTGCCATCAGAGCCGAGTGATCGGTGTGCGTGCCTTCGGGAAAGTTCATGTCCACCAGCAGCTGGTTGCGGTCCGTGGACGGAAAGAAATCCCGCGAGAGCCACTGGCCCAGAAACAGGCTGCCCAGTACCAGCGCCGCGGTGGTGACGAGGATGACCGCCGGACGACGGTAGCCGATCTCGGCCAGGCGCTCGCCGACCGTTTCGATAAGCGGCTGGGTGCGCCCCGGGTCGGGCTTCAGTACCGCGGAACCGAGAATGGGCGTGACCAGCAGCGCGTAGAAATAGCTGACGGTCAGCGTCAGCATGACCAGGATCGGAATGCCTCGGGTGAAGTCCGCGGTGTCGCCCGACGACAGCAGCAGCGGGGCGAACGCCGCCAGCGTGGTGCCGGTGGCGGCGGCCAGGGGCGTGGCGAGCTCGCGAACCGAGGCCGCGCAGGCTTCGCGTCGCGTACGCCCCTGGTCCAGGTGCCACTGCAGGTTTTCGACCATGACGATCGCATTGTCGACCAGCATGCCCAGCGCGATGACCATGCCGGCGATCGCCATCTGGTGCAGCACGCCGCCGCCGAGGGCGAAGATCGCCAGCGAGCTGAACGTGACCAGCGGCAGGACGCTGGCCACCAGGAGACCCAGGCGCGGTCCCATGAAGACGATCAATACCAGGGCCACCACGGCGACCCCCATCAGCAGCGACCGGCCGAGTTCCGAGAGGCGCTGCTCCACCCAGCGAGGCTGGAAGAACATCTCGCGGATCTCGAGCGGGGCGGTAGTCGGGTCGAACCCGTTCGACCAGTGCCCGTACGGCTTCGCCGACCTCGACGGCGTTGACCCGGTTGGGGGGGAACACGATGCCGAGTCCGACCGCCGGGCGGCCGTCCGACCACATGCGCTCGGTGGTCGGCTGGGCCGTCGTGAGCGTGACCTCGGCGACCTGGGCCAGCGGCATCAGCACGCCGCTGGAGGTCCGGATCGGCATGTCGCGCAATTCCTCCAGGCTGGAGAATTCCGTTCCCGGGTTCAGCACCAGGCTTCTCCCCTCGACCTGCAGGGTGCCCCCGGCCAGAGTCCGGTTGCTGGCGGCAAGCTGTTCGGCCAGGCTGTGCGCGTCCAGGCCGTTCGCCAGCGCCACGGCCGGGTCGATCGCGATCAGCAGTTGCTCGCCGGGGTCGGCGACCAGGTCCACGCTCGCGATCTGCGGCAGTCGGAACAGGTCGCGTCGCAGTTCCCGTGCCGCGTCCAGCAGTTGCAGGAGATCATCGCTGCCTTCGACGACCAGCACCACGGCGTGTGAATCCATGGAGCGGTCCCGAACGTCGGCCGGTCCAGGTCCTGGCGGAAACTCGCGCTCGGCGTCCTCGACCGCATTGCGGATGCGGTTCCACGCCGCGTCGGTATCGTAGATGTGCTGCTGAAGCCCGACCCAGACGTGGGCCACGCCCAGGCGCACCGTGCCGCGAATCTCGGCGACTTCCTCGAGCTGGGCCAGTTCCTCTTCCAGCGGGTCCAGCACCAGCCGTTCGATCTCGGCCGGGTCGGCCCCGGGCCACTCGACAAGCACTTGGCCGTAGCGGTACGGAAAGAAGGGGTCTTCCTGGCGATTCATCTGCTGCCAGGCCAGCGCGCCGATCAGCGACAGCAACACCACGAAGGCCAGGATCAGCCGGCGGCGCTGAAGTGCGAAAAAGATCGCGGTCGTCATCGAACGATCCGCACCGGTTCGCCGTCGAGCAGGTTGGACTGGCCGGCCACCACGATGCGGTCACCTTCGGCGACCGGGCCGAAAACGTCCACCCATCCGTCGGCCAGGCGTCCCAGCTGAACCGAGACTTCCTCGGCGCGACCGTCGACGACGCGGAAAATTCGGCCGTAACCGGTGCCCGGGTCGACGACCGCTGCCAGCGGTACTGCTGCCGTGCTGGTCGCCGGTAGCTCGAGAATCACGTATACCGGCGCACCGGATCGTGTGTCCAGGGCGTCTTCGGCGCTCAATGCGACGACGACCGGCACCGGCGCGCCGGGCACGCCGCGGCCCATCTCGTGCACTCGACCGCCCAGCCGCAGACCCCGGTCCTGCAGCAGAATGTCGGCCGGGTCGCCGACCGAAAGCCGGGCAGCGGTCTCGGGCGGCAACTGCACCTCCACCTCCAGCTCATCGCCGGCCAGCATCATGACGGGCTGTCCGGCGCGCACGGAATCGCCGGGTTCGGCGTAGAAGCGGGCGATGCGACCGTCGAACGGCGCCCGCAATGCCGCGTCGTCGAGCTGCGCCCGCGCCTGGTCCAGGCGCGCCTCGGCCTGCTCCAGCGCAGCCCGAGCCGCATCCCGGCGGGTGCGGGTCTGCTCGAGGTCGTCCTCGGAAATCAGGTCGCGCTCGACCAGCGTTGCCTGTCGCCGGGTATCGGTTTCGAGCTGCTCGAGCCGGGTACCGGCCTCGCGCACGTCGGCCAGCGCGCCGGCCAGACCCGGCTGCAATGCAGGATTGTAAAGCGTGGCCAGTTGTTCACCCTGGGTGACACGCGCACCGAGTTGCACGTGACGCTGCTGCAGCGTTCCGTCGTCGAGGAAGGCCATTTCGGCGCGCTGCCTCGGGCGCAGCGCGCCGGGCAGCCGGATGCGCTCGCCTGCACTGTCGATCCGCGCTTCGGCGACGCGCACCGGCCGGGCGGAAGTCGAATCGATGGCTACGGCTTGTTCGGCCGGCTCGCAAGCGGTCAGCAACAGCGACATCAGCGCCGCGCCGAGCGTCGCGATCACTGGTCGCAGAGCCGGCAAACCGGCCGACCGGTCAATTATTGGAGCGCGGGCAAAGGAATGCATCATCGTGGGTCCGGGGATGTCAGGTGTCTTCGGTGCGCGAAAGGCCGCGCATGAAAATCTTCAGGAAATCGTCGAGGAATTCATCGTCGCTGCCCACGCCGGGCCATTGCGCGTGGTGGGTGCGGGCCTCGAACCAGTGGGTGCAGGCGTGGATGAAAGTGCACACCACGTGGGCCGGATTGACGTCGTCGCGAAAGATCCCGGCCTTCTGGGCCTGGCGAACGCGCTCGGCCCCAAGGCGCATCAGTTCGGCGTCCATCTCGCCGCAGTTGGCATCACCCTCGAGGTGCGACCAGGCCAGCAGCCGGACGACCCTGGGGTTGTTCTTGAGGTATTCGAAATACTTGACCACGCCGTCGCTGAGCAGCTTGCCGTCGGCGCTGGTGGCCTGCTCCAGTTCGGCCTTCTGATCCTGGGCGTAGATGCCGAAAGCGTGATCCTTGACCGCCTCCCAGAGCGCCTCCTTGCTGCCGAAGTGATGATGGATCAGGCTCTTGGTCACGCCGCAGCGCTCGGCGATCTCGCGCATCGAGACATCCGCGAAGCCCTTGTCGACGAAAAGGTCCAGCGCCGCCTCTAGGATCCGGCCGCGGGTCAGTTCGGCGTCGCGTGTCTGAGGTTCGTTCATGCGCGGATGATATCACTAACTGGCCGGCCGGTCAATTAATACGGGTTATCTGGTTCGTTGGTTGTTGGTTATTGGTTGCTAGTTGTTTGGTTTTTCGGCATTGACGCCTCGAGAGTGATGCGTGCCGCGGGCCGAAGGGCAGCCACCAAGTCTCAAACCAACAACCAACAACCAACAACCAACAACCGAACCAGCGAACCAGCGAACCAGCGAACCAGCGAACCAGCGAACCAGCGAACCAGCGAACCTTGCCGCTCGCCTTGGTTCCCATGTACTCTTGCTCTTTTGCCAAGCAGGCCTACTCGATGAGCAAGAAGCACAAGCACAAGACGCCTCCCGCCAGGCCCGCCGGGCCGACGCCCGGCGCACACAAGCTGCATCCCGACAAGCCCGTCGCGATCCTGGCCTTGATCGGCATGCTGATCACCGGTTACCTGTCGTTTTCGTCGCTGGGCTCGGATGCACCGTTGTTCTGCGGACCGGAATCCGGTTGCAGCGTGGTCCAGAACAGCAGCTATTCGACGCTACTGGGTCTGCCGGTTTCGCTGTGGGGGTTCGGCCTGTACGTGCTGATACTGTGGTCGGCGGTGACGCTGCCGCCGCGGCTCAAGCGCTGGCAGCGGCTGGCCTGGCTGAGCACCATCGGACTGGGCATCAGCCTGTATCTGACCATTACCGGCTTGGTCGTCCTGGATGCCTGGTGCGTCTGGTGCATGACCTCACAGGTCACGATGATCGCTCTCTTCATTGCGGTCATGCTGCGTCGGCCCGAGAGTGCGCCGGGCATGCCGTGGATGATCTTCAATCGCAACCTGGCGCTGGGGGCCCTGTTCGTTGTCGGTGCGCTGTTCGCATGGCAGAACGGCCTGCTGCAGCCGCCGGAAAATCCCCGCCTGAAGGCCCTTGCGACGCATCTGGACGAATCCGATGCGCGCTTCTACGGCGCGTTCTGGTGTCCGACCTGCCAGGAGCAGAAGCGCATGTTCGGCAGGTCCGCCGATCGTCTGCCGTATGTCGAGTGCACCCCCAACGGTCGCGCCGGCGGGCTGGCGTTCGAATGCGTGGCCAACGACATTTCCGGCTATCCGACCTGGATCATCGATGGCCGACGCTACCAGCAGGTTCTGACGCCGGACCAGCTGGCGGCGCGATCCGGCTTCGTCTTCAAGGAAGAAGAGCGGTGAAGGGACGCCCCGGGAAGCGTGCGGCGGGAGTCGTGATCGGCGGCCTCATGATTGTTGTTGCGCTCGCCGGCACGCCGGCGATGGCCGATTCGAGCGCCGACCGGGAGTTCGATGCGCTGGTTGCCGCCTACGAGATCTGGCAGGCCGAACAGGAGCCCGTTGTTGCCGGTCGCCGAGGCGATCTCCAGGCCGCGGCTCGCTGGCCCGATGCATCGGCAGCGGCGGTCAGGGCCCGGCGCGAAGCCGATCGCGCATTTCTCGCAAGGCTCGAAAGGATACCCGTCGATCGGCTGACCGGTAACAACAGGATCAGCCATGCCGTGCTGGATTACCTGCTTCGCTCGAACGTGGCGTTGGCGGCGTTCGATCCGGAGCGGGTTCCTTTCGTCAACGATTCGGGATTCTTTACTATGCCGCTGGGGGTGGCCAGTTCCACGCGGCCGCGCACGATCGAAGAGGCCCGCGCCTGGCTGAGCCGGCTGGAAGCCCTGCCGGCCTTTCTTGCGCAGCATCGCGAATGGATGGCGCGCGGGGTTGCCGACGGTTTCGTGCAGCCGGCCTATGTAGTCGAGGCGGTGATCGCGCAGCTCGAGGCCATCGTCGCAACCTCGCCGGCCGAGAGCCCGTTGCTGGAGCCTTTCCAGGGCCTGCCGGACGCGCTCGAAGCCGCGCACGGCGAAGCGTTGCGGGAGCGTGCGGTCGGGCTGGTGGAGACGCGCGTGCTGCCGGCTTACCGCGGCCTGCTGGAGTTCTTCCGCACCGAATACCTGGCGAACCCCCGCGAATCCATTGGAATCTCGGAGGTGCCGGCGGGTCGCGAGTATTACCGTGAGCTGGTCCGCCATCACACCACGCTGGACACAACCCCGGAACAGGTCCATGCGCGCGGACTGGCCGAGGTCAAGCGGATTCGCGCCGAAATGGACCGGGTCGTCGAAGATGCCGGGTACGATGGCGATTTTGCCGATTTTCTGCATTTTCTGCGTACCGACGAACGGTTCTACGCCGACTCGCCGCGCGAGTTGCTGATGCACGCTTCATACATCGCCAAGCGCGCCGACGACCAGATGCCGCGGTTCTTCGGCAAGCTGCCGCGCCTGTCTTACGGCGTGCGGCCGGTGCCGGCGCACATGGCGCCGACCTACACCACCGGCCGATACTGGCCGGGCGATCTCGAAAACGGCGTCGCCGGTGGCTACATGGTCAATACCTGGGCTCTGGACCAGCGGCCGCTGTATACGCTGCCGGCGCTGACGCTGCACGAGGCGGTGCCCGGCCATCACCACCAGGGTTCGCTGGCCGCGGAACTGGAGGACGTGCCGGAATTCAGGCGCAACACTTACATCACCGCGTTCGGCGAGGGCTGGGCTTTGTATACCGAGCATCTCGGGATCGAAATGGGCATTTACACCACGCCCTACGAGCACTTCGGCCGGTTGAGCTACGAAATGTGGCGGGCCTGCCGGCTGGTGGTCGATACCGGTATCCATTATTTCGGCTGGAGTCGCGAAAAGGCCGAAGCCTGCTTCCTGGAAAATTCGGCGCTGGCCGCGCACAACGTCAGGACCGAGGTGGCCCGCTACATCTCCTGGCCGGGCCAGGCGCTGGCATACAAGACCGGCGAGCTGCTGATACGTGACCTGCGCGACCGGGCGGAAAAGCGGCTGGGCGACGGCTTCGACCTGCGTGGGTTCCACGACCACATCCTTGTCGACGGCGCGATGCCGCTGGAGACGCTGGAAGCGCGCATGGAAGCCTGGATCGAAGCCAACGCCGAGAGTTGAAGTTTCGGCCGCACGCAAAAGGACCCTGTTGCGAAACGTCGCCGTGGAGGGGGCTAACCGGGGGGCATCGCCAGCAGCGCGATTTCGGCAAGGCTCCAGCCGATCAGGGCGCCGACAACAACATCTGTCGGGTAGTGCAGGCCGAGGATCACGCGCGACAACGCAATCAGTACTGTCAGTGGAATCAGTACCGCGGCCAGTACCGGGAACCAGGCGATCGCGATGGTGGTGAACAGAACCGCGTGAAGCGTATGGCCGGACGGGAAGCTGTAGCGGTCCAGGGGCTGGCTGCCGACGTGGATGTTCGGATGACCGATGTACGGACGCTCGCGGACCAGGTTGCTCTTGAGCAGCTTGTAGATCGTCAGCCCGGTCAGTCCTGTCGTCGCCATCAGAATGGAGGCGTGCAGCCCGTACTCGCCCTGGGTCAGCGCGGTCAGGGCCATCAGGCTGTACCAGACCACGCCGTCGCCGAGTCGACTGACCGCGGCGAAGAACCTGGCGATGATCCAGTTGCGGGAACTCCGGTTGAGCGTCACGCACAACTCGTGCTCGAACCGCTGGATTCGGGCCAGACCCCTGAGTACCGATGACGTCGGATGTACGTCCATGCCACTCACTGTAGCGGATTTTCAATGCATCCGCATTTCAACCCGCTGACAATTGTGTTACAGCGAACCCGGCGAATCAAGCGCCTGCCAGGCGCCGGCGGCGTTCAGGCGATCTTGCGCGACGCTTCTCTGACCGCCACCGGGGTAAGCGTCGGATGGGCGAAGTAGAAACCCTGGGCCAGGCGGATTCCGGCATTCTTCAGCCATTCCATCTCTTCTTCGCGCTCGATACCGGTAGCAATCACTTCGATACCAAGCGCCTTGCAGGTCGCAATGACGCCGTGCACGATCGCCTGGCGGCGCGCGCTGGAGTCGATGCCTCGGATCAGGCTGCGATCGAGCTTGGCGAAATCAGGCCGGAATACCGCCAGACGCTTGAGCCCGACTTCGCCGACACCGACGTTGTCGGCGAGGACCTTCAGCCCGGCCGCGTGCGCCATCTCGCGCGCCTTGTCGAGCTGGCGCGGATTGCCGAGCATCTCGAGGTTGCCGAACTCCAGCACCACGCGGCGCGGCGAAATACCGTGTTCGCGCGCCGCTTCCACCGTCGCGTCGATCGACAGCGCCAGGTTGTCGGGCGAAACCTGCGAGCAGTTCAGATGGATTGCCGCGTGGATGCCTCGGCGTGCCGCGGCCTTCAGGGCGCGCATTCGGCAAGCCTGGTCGAAGTAATAGCGGTTTTCCGGTCGAATCGCTTCGAGGACCGTCGCGGCCGATTCGCCCGAAAGTCCGCGCACCAGCGCCTCGTGGCCGACGACTTCGCGCGAGTGCGCGTCGACGACCGGCTGGAATGCGAAGCTGAAGCCGGTATCGACGACTTCGGTGCAGTCGCTGAAAACGGCGGTGGAGTATGCGGTCGTGGCGTAAGCGCTTGCCTGGTTGCTGTCGTGAAACATGTTTTCCCCTCTGGCGTTGGCTTGATTCTGGTTGTTGCGGCAAGATTGCCGCCCTTGCCTGTAATGATCCAAGAATCGTGCCAATCACGAGAAAGTGTGGCTGCCAACGCACGTGTGACTGTCATCTGGAGGGTGCTCGGCGATTTCCCGAGATTGCCGGTCGTTCGTTCGAGCCGTATTTCCGACGCAGTTGCCCGACAGGGCGTCAGGCCGTATGCCAGGCTTCGATCTCGACCAGCAGGTCGCTGCGGCAAACGTCGCCGCGCACGGCGCAGAGTTTCAGGTCGGGCCAGCGCCGACGCAGGCGTTGTTCGATGGCCGGCCAGTCTTCGGCGTGGCGAACGTATACCCGGGCCAGGCTGTCGCCGTTGAACCGCGCAAGGCCCGGTCGACTCATCACGCCGGCCGCGTGGCCCAGCAGCGCGTCCAGGTTGCTCGCCGCCTCATCCGTCTGCGCCAGTGCATCGCCGGGATGCGCCGTGGCATGGCCGATGACGCTGGCTGTTCCGGAAATCAGGAGACCGGCCCTGCCGCTCTCCAGGTCGATGCCGGTCGCGCGGGCGAACGCGGGTTGCCGGGGCCCGTAGCGGCGCGGATAGTTCCAGGCGCTGACCTGGCGCGGGTTTTCTATCGAAATGCCGGGCGACACGCCGACCAGTGCGACGAGTTGCATGACCGGCTGCTCGCTGCCGATGGCGGTTGCCGCGCACATTCGGGCATCGTTGAGCCCGGCGGCCTCCAGCGCACGACCGCGGCCGACGCAGAAACGGCGGTAGCGTTCGCGGTCGTCCTCGCCGTGGTTGATCGCCGGGAAATAATTCCAGAGCCTGAGCGGATAGCCGAACCTTGATTCCTCCAGCGTGCGGATCAGCTTGCGATAGAGGACTTCGGCCGCCACTGCCGCGTCGGCTTGCATGTCGTCGGGTTCCGACATCACGATTGCGCAGAGCTGGTTTTCGGGTGCGTCCCAGCATTCGCGGTCGTAATCTCCGCCCAGGAACGGCAGTCCCGGCCCGTCCGGGTGGCCGCGGCCGTCCAGCGCGATGTCCAGCATCGGTTTGCCGGATTCGGCCGTGCCGACTTCAAGACGGTAAGTGGGGGCTGAGCCCTCGGGTCTGGTCATGCAGGTCTCGGATCAACGGGATGGGGCTTGCGGCAAGGATACCGCCAATCTTCCAAAACCAGCCGCCCCGGATGGCCCGGCCTGCGAAACGAGTCGTTCGCAGGCCGGGGCGTTGTTGCCGGGGTGTCGGTCAGTCGATGCCGGCCGGCACCGGGCTGCCCGGCGTCCAGGGGGCGCCGGCTTCGAACAGCGCGTCTTCCAGCGCCGGGATGCGCTGTTCGACAAGGCGATTCAGTTCGGCGCGCACCTCGTCGAACTGCTGTTCGGCAATCTCGAGGCTGCGCTCGTGGGTGGGCGTCGGACCGTAGGTGGAGCGGCCCGTGCCGATCATGGCCACGAACAGGCGCTGGCCGATGGTCGGGCCCTGCGGTTCGTTGAGCTCGGTCAGCGACCGCTTGCCCTGGAGTTGCTCGGCGATCGCATACAGCCGCTGGCTGACGGCGTGGAGCTCGGCATCGAGCTCCCCCGCCGGCGCGGTGCTGCGAGCCAGCGCGGCGCCAAGCGAGTCGACCTTCGCGCGGGCCTCGACTATGACCTGGTTGGCCGCCGAAACCTGGCGCTGCATGTCCGACAGGCGCTTCCAGAACGCAACCGTCTCGGCGGGCTCGGCGCCTTCCAGCGCGCCCTCGCGCATGCGCACCACGTCGAACGACTGCTGTTCGGCCAGGGCGGTGACGACGCCGTCGATGCGCTTGGCCAGCTCCACGGTGTAGGTGCCGGGTGCGACCATGAAACCCTGCGGCTCGCCCCAACCGCCGGCGTCGCCGATGGCATTCGGCGCCGGCATGCGCAGGTCCCAGGCCACTCGGTGGAAGCCTTTCTCGACGGGGCCTTCGAGACGGCGGACGACGTTGCCGTCGGCGTCGCGGATCGTCAGCAGAATCGCCGGATCGGGCTGCCGACCCTCGGCCTCGACCTGCTCCCAGCCGGGGAACGGCACGTCGCCGCGCGCCTCCAGAATTTCCTTTTCGCGTGCCTGGCGTTGCTGTTCGTCGGTCTTGTAGGTTTCAGCCAGGTGATACGTGAACACGGCGCCGAAGGGCGGGTTGGGTGCGGTATACAGCCCGTGACCCTGCGAGCCCTTCTCATTGTCGCCGAGCACCCCGCGCTCGATGTACCACCAGGCGTCGCGGGGTTCGAACAATGTCGCGTCCCGGGCCAGCGTCTCGGCGTCGACGTCGCGCAGCGCGCTGTAGTCGTCGAGAATCCAGAAGCCACGGCCGAAAGTGGCGCCGACGAGATCATTTTCCCTGCGCTGGATGGCCAGGTCGCGGTAGGAAATCGTCGGCGCGTTGCCGGTCAGCTCGATCCACTTGCCGCCGCCGTCGACGGTAAAGAACACGCCGAATTCGGTGCCGACGAACATCAGTTCCGGGTCGACGTGATCCTGGACCAGGCGCCAGACCAGGTGGCGATCCGGCAGGTCGCCCGCAATCGACTTCCAGCGACGGCCGCGGTCGGTGCTCTTGAGAAGGTAGGGCTTGAAGTCGCCGTACTTGTGGTTGTCCAGCGCAACGTACACCGTGTCTGCATCGAAAAGATCGGCCTTGATGTCGTTGACGAACGCGGTATCCGGAACACCGGGCAGGTCGCCGACCTCGATCTTGCGCCAGCTGTCGCCGCCGTTGTCGGAAACCTGTATCAGCCCGTCGTCGGTGCCGGCATACAGCAGCCCCTCGACCACCGGCGATTCGGCCAGCGAGGTGATGGTGTTGTAATTCGACATCGCGAAGGTGTCCCATGGCGCGTCCCAGCTCCACTGCCTGCCCATCACGTCGAGCTCGATGCGCTCCTGGTTGCGGGTCAGGTCTTCGGAAATCATGGTCCAGCTGTCGCCGCGGTTGTCCGAGCGCCAGACCCGTTGCGAGGCGTGGTAAATGCGGGCCGGGTCGTGCGGGCTGACCAGGATGGGCGCATCCCAGTTGAAACGGTTCGGTGCCTGGCCGGGTTCGACCTGCGGCTGGATGTAGACGATTTCGCCGGTAGTGCGGTCGGCGCGGACCAGGTTGCCCTGCTGCCAGTGCGCGTAGACGATGTCCGGGTTGCCCGGCTCGGTCGCCGGCTGGTGGCCGTCGCCGAACAGCACCACGAACCAGTCGGCGTTGCGCACGCCGTGGACGGTGTCGGTGCGCGACGGGCCGCCCTGGGTGTTGTTGTCCTGGGTGCCGCCGTAGACGGTGTAGAACGGTTCGGCGTCGTCGACCGCGACCTTGTAGAACTGGGTTACCGGCAAATTGTCGATGTAGCGCCAGGTCGAGGCGTGGTCGAACGTCTCGTACAGGCCGCCGTCGGAGCCGATCAGCAGGTAGTTCGGGTCGCCCTCGCGGAACGCCAGCGCGTGGTTGTCGACGTGCTTGGACTCATCGGCAATCGACGTCCAGGTCTTGCCGCCGTCATCGGAATAGGCGGCGCGCACGTCCATGAAGTAGACACGGTCGAACCTGTGCGGGCTGGCGTAGATCTCCTGGTAGTAGTGCGGGCCGGTGCCGCCGGCGACCCGGTCGGACATCTTTTGCCACGATGCACCGCGGTCGGCCGAGCGCCAGACGCCGCCGGTGCGTCGATCGGTCTCGATAGCGGCGTACAGCACGTCGGGCTGCTGGGGCGAAATGGCCAGGCCGATCTTGCCCAGGTTGGCGTTGGCGTCACTGCTCGGCAGGCCGTTGGTCAGTTCGGTCCAGGTCTGCCCGCCGTCGGTGGATCGGTGGATGCCCGAGTTGGGTCCGCCGCCGACGTAGGAGGCCACGGTGCGGTGGCGCTGCCAGGTCGCGGCGTACAGCACATCCGGGTCGCGCGGATCGATGACGATATCGGTAACGCCGGTCCACCGGTCGTCGCCTTCGTTTCCGACCAGCGTGCGGTTCCAGGACTTGCCGCCGTCGGTGGTCCTGTACAGGCCGCGTTCGCCGCCGGCATTCCACAGCGGTCCCTGTGCGGCCACCCAGACCGTGTTCGGATCTTCGGGGTGGATCACGATCTTGCTGATGTGCTCGGATGCCTCGAGTCCGACGTTGGTCCAGGTTGCCCCGCCATCGTGGCTGACGTAGACCCCGTCGCCGTAGCCGACGTGGCGGCCGCCGACGTTTTCGCCGGTGCCGACCCAGACCGTGTTGGGATTCGAGGGATCGAGCGTGACGGCGCCGATCGAGTAGGAACCCTGGTCGTCGAAGACCGGCGTCCAGGTGGTGCCCGAGTTGACCGTCTTCCAGACACCGCCGGAGCCGACCGCGACGTACCAGACGTTGGGGTTGTCCGGGTGCAGCGCGATATCCGCGATGCGGCCGGACATGAACGCCGGGCCGATGGTGCGAAGTTCGAGGCCGGCGAAGGCGCTTTCGGTCATGTCACTCTGGTCGGAGTCGCGCTGGCCGAATGCGCTCAGCGAAAGCAGGAGACAGACTGCGACGACGCCGAATCGGCTTACGGATGCGAGGGTCGATGAATTCATATGGATTGCTCCGCTGCGGTTGCTGGAAGACGACTCGCGGCCGGGCGGGCCCCGGCCGAACGCACGACATTTACAGCCGATATTAGCAGCAACCTCCTGTCGGTTGCGGGGAGCGCGCCGCTCAGCTCGCGCGCGCTTCCGCGGCGCGAGAGGCGAGGGTCTCCAGGCGTTCCAGCCACGGCGCCAGTTGGGGCTCGAAGGTCCGCCAACGCCCGATCGATCGCGAATGCAGCGGCTCGCGGACCTGCACAGCGCTGATGGTATGGACAGGTCTGCGGTGATCGAAGAACCGCAGGCAGTCTTCCTGCCAGGGCAGGTCGCAGAATGCGAGCAGCCGCCGGATTTCGCGTTCCGGAGAACGGACGAGATCCTCGTATACGAGGTCCAAAACCGCCGGATGGCCGGGACCTCGGGAGTGTTCGCAGCTGGCGACGAAATCCTCGATTTCATCGCTGATGGTGTCGATGGATGTCGCGAAGCCCATCTCCGGGCGAATCGGGCTGGCGAAGTTCGAAATGCAGACGTCGCGTGGATCTCGGTGCATTCGAACGACGCGTGCGCCCGGAAACAGCCGCCCGATCAGGGACAGGAGCCGGAAATTGACCGGCTGCTTGTCGACCAGCCGCCCGGGACGCTCATCGTCCAGGTAGCGGTCCGCGACCTTCTGCATTTCGCGCCGGAGCTTGTCCGGCGATGAGGTCAGTTCCGGGGATGTGCCGATACGGATCGCAAGGTCGGGCAGGTCGGGTCGTTCGCCGGCCGCGATCAGGCCGTCGTGCGCGGCCAGGATCTGCTCGGTCAGCGTGGTGCCCGAGCGCGAAACCCCGACGACGAAAATCGGCGACGCCGGATTCGGCTCCAGCGCTGCGGCCTGCCCGAGGCGAGCTTCGATCCCGGCCGCAGCCTCTTTCAACGTGCGCTGGTCGGCATCCAGCGACCGGTCGGCGGCGATTCGTGCCTGGGCGGCGTTGGCGGTCGAAAAGTGTTCGAAGGCGCGTCGCGCGTCGCCCCGGGCCTCGAAAAGACCACCCAGCGCGAAACCCCGGTGCACCTTCGACTGATCGTCGGTCGCCTCGGTGCGCGCCAGCGCATCGAGCAGCTCATCGTCGACGGCGGTGGTGCGCAGATCGCCCAGCGTGCGCAACGCGACCAGCGAATCCGGACGCAACGCCAGCGCGCGCAGCGCATGTTCGCGGGCGCTGTCGGCGTCGCCGGTCTGGAAGGCCAGGCGCGACATCTGTTCGTGGACAAGCGGATCGTCGGGCCGGGCCTGGAGAACGCGCGAAAGCGCCGATTCGGCATCCTCGGCACGGCCCACCATGAGACTGTAGTTGGCAAACTCGAGCAGGCAGTCCGGGTCGTCCGGCGCGGCCGACAGGGCCGAGCGGATCAGCGCGAGCGCCCTGGAGAACTGGCGCGCTTCGGCGCAGCTCCGGGCCCAGTCGCGAAGCACCGACCGCGCCAGCTTCGGGTCGAGCTGCTCGACCTGGCCCAGGCATTGCTGCGCCACCTCCTGCATGCCGCCGCAGATCGAGACCGCGCCGGCCAGTCGAAACACCTGCTCGGTGACGCCGTGGCGCGCCCTCAGTGCCTGGACTTCCCGCATCGCCGATTGATACTCGCCGATCCGGATTCGATGACGAATTTCGCTCTCGACCACCGCCAGTCTTTCCGATTCCTTCATGTCGTTGTTCCGGGCCGGCCAGCGGCGAATTCAATAGCTTGTTTCGCGGCGCCCCGGGTCAAGGTGCCTCCGTGACCGGCGGACGGAAGCCGCCTGCGGCGTGCTCGAAGCCGCTGGCGATTTCGATCAGCGCCGGTTCGCTGAACTTCGCGCCGAAGATCGACAGGCCAACCGGCATGCCGTGCACCTGCCCCATCGGGACGGTAATGTTGGGATAACCCGAAATCGCGGCCAGCGAAGAGCTTCCGCCGATGAAGTGGTCGCCGTTGATCAAGTCTATGGTCCAGGCCGCAGAACCAGTCGGCGCGATCAGCGCGTCCAGGCCGTGCTCGGCCAGCAGCTTGTCGATGCCGTCGGCGCGGGCCGCCTTCTGCGCGGCCGAAAGCGCCTCCCGGTAGGCCTCGTCGTCCAGTGGGCCCTTGGCCTGAGCCTGCTCGAAGATTTCCTGGTCGAACCACGGCATCTCGACGGCGGCGTTGTCGCGGTTGAACTCGATCAGGTCGGCCAGCGTCATGGTCGAGAGATCGGGGTCCGGCAGACCGGCCAGGTAGGTGTTCAGGTCGTGCTTGAATTCGTACAGCAGCACGTCGTAGGCCTTGCCGAAGAAATCGTCGGGGGCCTGCCATTCGATCTCGTCGATGATCTCGGCGCCGCCTTCGCGCATCTTCACGATGGCGGCTTCGAGCAGTTCATCGACTTCGCTGTGGAAACCGGCCGACGAGCGCAGCGCGCCGATCCGCTTGCCTTCCAGGCCGCCCGCGCCGAGATGGGCCGGCAGGTGATCCAGCGACCATGCGGGCCTTTCGGCGGTCGCCGGGTCGGCCTCGTCCGGGCCGGCCATCGCGGCCAGCAACACGACTGCGTCGTGCACGCTGCGCGCCATCGGTCCGGCGGTGTCCTGGCTGTGCGAAATCGGCACGATATGCGTTCGGCTCACCAGGCCTACCGTGGGCTTGATGCCGACAATGCCATTCGCCGAAGACGGGCAGACGATCGATCCATTGGTTTCGGTACCGACGGCCAGCACCGTCATGCCCGCGGCCACGGCAACGCCCGAACCGGAGCTGGAGCCGCAAGGGGATCTGGTCGGGTCGTAGGCGTTGCGCGTCTGTCCGCCGACCCCGCTCCAGCCGCTGGAGGAGCGCTCGGAGCGGAAATTGGCCCATTCGCTCAGGTTGGCCTTGCCCAGGATGACCGCGCCGGCCGCGCGCAGGCGCGCGACCAGCGGCGCGTCGCGCCCGGTTACGTTGTCGGCCAGCGCCAGCGATCCGGCGGTGGTGGGCTGGTCGCGGGTTTCGATGTTGTCCTTGAGGAGTACCGGGATCCCGTGCAGCGGGCCGGCCCAGTCGCCGGCCGCGAGCCGTGCGTCGAGCGCGCGCGCCTGGGCGCGGGCGGTCGGATCGATCGCGATCACGGCGTTCAGCTCGGGGTTGAGCAACTCGATGCGGGCGATCTGGCGCTCGACCAGCACGGCCGAGGTCAGTTCGCCCTCGCGCATCGCCGTGTGCAGTTCGGCCACGGCGGGCCACTCGGCATAGCCGTCCTCGGCGGCCATCGCGACGCCGCCGAGCAAAAGACCTGCAAGCAAGGCAATGCCGCTGAGTCTGATCGAAGCGATTCTGGCGACGATGGTGCCGACTCCGGTGCCGACTCTGGTGGCGACTATCGTGTCGACGCTTGAACCTGAAATTGTCTTGGGCATTCTCGAATCTTTCCTGGTGGGCGGGACGACTGAACGGGGCGACTTTAGAGCACCGGCTATCATGCAGCAAGCCGAGGGCCAATACAACGCGACGGCTCAACGGCCGCGCCCGGCCCTGCTATGATCGCGCTTTGGGAAAGTACTTGTTGCGGAATCCACTCATGCGAATCTCTGGCGTCTCGATCATCACGGCCATCGCTGCCGTCGCAGTATTTTGCCCGGTTTCATCACCGGTTCACGCTCAGCAGTCGGCCGCCGAATGCGCCGCGATCGAAAACGACCAGGAGCGTCTTGAATGCTTCGACCGGTTCTATGCCGGCGAAAGCAGCGCGAGCGCGTTGGATACATCTTCGAGCAGCGATGCCCGGCCAGCGGCAACAGATACCGAACGGGCGCAACGCGAAGCCGAACTGGCGCGTCGCGAAGCCGAGCAGGCGCGTCGCGAAGCTGCACAGGCGCGACTGGAAGCCGAACAACTGCGCCGGGAACTGGAACAGGGGCGGCGGGAAGTCGCTGACCTGCGCCGGGAAAGCGACCGGCGGGCCGAACCCGAGCCAGAACCCGAAGGAACGCCGGAAGAGCGATTCGGGATGGAAAAGAAGGTGCTGGAGCTGGGCGGCGACGAAATGTCGAGCACCGCCATCGGAGACTTCCGTCTCTGGAACAAGGGTCAGCGTATCGAGCTCGAAAACGGCCAGGTCTGGGAAATCACCAACGACACCAACCTGTTTCACAAGGCCACAAACCCGAGCGTGACCATAGAGAAGGGACTGTTCAGTTCATTCTATCTGCACATCGACGGTGTCTCGAAGAGCCTCAAGGTCCGGCGCATCCGCTGACCTCGCGCCTCGACTTGACTTGAAAGCCCCGGCCACGACCGGGGCTTTTTTGTTCTGTCGCGTATCAGGGCCGGACCTGGCCGTTACCCCGCACCAGGTACTTGAACGTCGTGAGCTGCTCCAGCCCGACCGGGCCGCGCGCGTGCAGCCGGCCGGTCGCGATGCCGATCTCGGCGCCGAAGCCGAATTCGCCGCCGTCGGCGAACTGGGTCGACGCGTTGTGGACCACGATGGCGCTGTCGACCCGGTTCAGGAACGCAGCGACCACGTCGCGATCCGAAGCCAGGATGCCGTCGGTATGGCCCGAGCCGTAGCGCGCGATATGGCCCATCGCCGCTTCCGGCGAATCCACGCAGCGCACGGCCAGGATCGCATCCAGGTATTCGGTCGACCAGTCGGACTCCGCGGCGGCAACAATCCGGTCGTCCTGTTCGCGCGCATCGGCGTCCCCGCGAACTTCGCAACCCAGTGCGGCGAGCTTGTCGACCAGTCGGGGCAGCCGGTCGAGGCAGTCGCGATCGATCAGCAGGGTCTCCAGCGCGCCGCAGATGCCGGGCCGGCGCATCTTGGCATTGACGATTACCGCTATCGCCATGTCGGGATCGGCCGAGGCGTGCCAGTAAAGGTGATTGTTGCCGTCGAGGTGGGCGAAAACCGGCACGCGCGCGTCGCGTTGAACCCGCTCGACAAGCGACCGGCCGCCACGCGGCACGATCACGTCCACCCACTCGTGCGCGCCCAGCAGCGCGCCGACCAGTTCGCGGTCCTGGGACGGCACCATCTGGACAGTATTCGGATCCAGCCCCGCCGATTTCAGTCCCGACACGATGGCGGCATGAACGGCGCGGTTGCTTTCCACCGCCTCGCTGCCGCCGCGCAGGATTACCGCGTTGCCGGCCTTCAGGCACAGCGCGGCGGCGTCGGCGGTCACGTTCGGCCGCGACTCGTAGATCACGCCGACAACGCCGATCGGCACCGCGATGCGGGCGATGTCCAGTCCGTTCGGACGCTGCCAGCGCGCCAGCTCCCGACCGACCGGGTCGGGTAATCCGGCCACCGTTTCGAGATCCTGCGCAATCGCCTCGACGCGTTCGGCGTCCAGCGTCAGTCGATCGACCATGGCCCCGGACAGGCCCCGCTGCCCTGCGCGCCGGCAATCCTCGGCGTTGGCCTCGAGGATCGGTTCGGCGGCAGCGCGAATCGCGCGCGCCGCCGCGCGCAGCGCCTCGTCCCGCTCCGCGACCGGACAGCCTGCCAGTGCCGCCGACGCCGCCCGCGACTGTCGCCCGATTTCGGCCATCATCTCGTCCACTGTCTTGTTCTTCATATCGCTCATCGGTCGAAAAGTACCAGGTCGTCGCGGTGAACCACCGGGCCGCGGCCGGCGTAACCGAGGATGGTCTCGAACTCGCTGCTGCGCCGCCCGGCGATTCGGCGGGTCTCGGAGGCATCGTAGCCGCACAGCCCGTGTCCGATCACGCCCTGGTCACTTCGCAGTTCGATCAGGTCGCCGCGCCTGAAGTCGCCCCTGACCTCGACGATGCCGCCGGCCAGCAGGCTGGCGCCGCGGCCAAGCGCCTCGGCTGCGCCGCGGTCCACCAACAGCGACCCGGCCGAGTGCTGCAGCGAACGCAGCCACTGCTTGCGCCGGACCAGCGGCCGGGTCGAGGCGTGAAAGCAGGTGCCCGTCCCGCTGTCGCAATAGGCCTGGATGGGCCTGTCGTGGCTGCCGTTGGCGAGCAGTACGGGGCAGCCGCCGGCGGTCGCGATGCGCGCCGCGGCAATCTTGCTGACCATGCCGCCGGTGCCGAAGCCCATGGTCTCGGCATTGCCGGCAAGCGCCTCGATGCCGGCGTCGATGACCGGCACCTCGCCGATCAGCTTCGCGTCGGGGTTGCGTCGCGGGTCGGCGTCGAACAGCCCGTCGACGTCGCTGAGCAGCAGCAACAGTTCGGCGCCGGCCAGCAGGGCGACGCGAGCCCCCAGGCGATCGTTGTCGCCGAAACGGATCTCGCCGGTGGCGACGGTATCGTTCTCGTTGACCACCGGCACGATGCCGCGCTCCAGCAGTGTCTCGACCGTGTTGCGCGCGTTCAGGTAGCGGCCGCGGTCTTCCAGGTCGTCCAGCGTCAGCAGCAGCTGGGCGGCATCGCGCCCGCTTTCGGCCCACACGTCGGCCCAGGTGCCGGCCAGGCGAAT
>MDTG01304882.1_pt1 | contig 40994 bp, 33 predicted proteins | sample 811421 | NCBI WGS metagenome assembly MDTG01 (sample SAMN05326645, study PRJNA326480) | marine metagenome | isolation source: seawater | place: Pacific Ocean: South East | collected 2011 | reverse complement strand
GTCTCCGGCCCCGTCTCCGGCCCCGTCTCCGGCCCCGTCTCCGGCCCCGTCTCCGGCCCCGTCTCCGGCCCCGTCTCCGGCTCCGTCTCCGGCCCCGTCTCCGGCTCCGTCTCCGGCCCCGTCTCCGGCCCCGTCTCCGGCTCCGTCTCCGGCTCCGTCTCCGGCTCCGTTTCCGGCTCCGTTTCCGGCTCCGGCTCCGGCTCCAGCCCCGCCTTCAACTGCTCGGCCGCCAGCACGTCGCCCTCGCCCAGCGCCCACGGCAAGAGCGCGTCCGAGATCGCCCCCCGCACCGCCTCCTCGCCGATCTCCCGAGCCAGGCCCTCCGCCGCCTCCCCCGCGTTGCGCGACGCGGTCGTCCCCGACCAGGCGCCCTGCGCTCCGACCGCGGCGAAGGCGCAGTGCAAGAGCTTCCCGCCCAGGGGCGTGTCCTTGGTCCACGGGTAGCAGCCCTGCAGCCGGGCCAACTCCTCCACCTCGACCGCGCCCGGCTCGAGCACCGCGAGCTCGGCTCGCCGCAGGTCGGCCTCGGCCGCTCGCTGCCGCGCGCGGTCTCCTTCGCCGAAGAGGGGCAGGGCCATCCGCCCCAGGGCCAAGGCCGTCCGCTGGGGGGCGCCTCGCCAGGGCTCGAGGCCGCGCACCCAGCGGACGAGGTCAGCGACCAGCGGCTGGTTGTAGCCCACGTCGCTGCGCAGGAGCACGCGGGCGGGCTCGTGTCCGAGGTAGGCCGCCAAGCGCAGCTGACCGGTGTTCAGCTCGCCCTGCTCCCAGCGCGCGCGCAGCGCCTGGGCGGGTCCGCGACGTTGCAGCCCCCACACGCTGGCCTCCAGCCAGTCGGCCAGCCCGTAGAGCCAGCCCAGCAGGGCCACGGCGAGCAAGGGGAAGAGGTAGCCCACGCAGGTCAGCAGCAGCGGCGAGGCGATCAAGGACATCGCCTTGATCGCCTCCCAGGTCGGGTTGGGGTAGCCCTTGAGCCGGTAGTTGCTCACCAGCGCGAAGGGCAGGCCCAGGATCGCGACCTGAAAGCCGAAGGTCAGCGGGCTCCCGAGCAGCTCTCCGACGACGTCGCCGACCTGGTCGAGCCCTCCCTCGAACCCGCCGTTGAGGAAGCCGCTCAGGTAGGCCACCTGCCCCGCGACGAGCAGCGGGCTCAGCCCGCCGATCAGCCACACGTAGAGCAGGTCGTTGCCGAGCTCACCCCCCGCGAAGCGGCGCGAGCCGCGCCCCTCCAGCAAGGCCAGCGGGACCAGGAAGAGCGAAGCGACCGCGACCGCGGTCAGCCCAGGCAGGGGAGGCTTGCCCCCCGAGTTGGCCACCAGGAGCCCGCCCACGCCGAGCGCGAAGATCCCGGCGCGGATCAGCCCCCGGCGCAGGTCGCGCCCGGTGAAGCCGCGCCAGGACCGCTCGGCCAAGCGGGTTAGACGCCCAGGATCGAGTAGCCGGCGTCGACGTAGATCGTCTGGCCGGTCACGCCCGAGGAGAGGTCCGAGAGGAGGAAGGCCGTCACCTGGCCCACGTCCTCCTGGCTCACGTTGCGCCGCAGGGGCGCCTTCTCGGCGACGGTGCCCAGGATCGACTTGAAGCCCGAGACGCCCATGGCCGAGACGGTCTTGATCGGACCCGCCGAGACCGCGTTGACGCGGATCCCCTGCGGGCCAAGGTCGCCGGCCAGGTAGCGCATGTTGGCCTCGAGGGCCGCCTTGGCCACGCCCATCACGTTGTAGCCGTCGACGACCCGCTCGCTCCCGTAGTAGGTCATGCACACGATCCCGCCGCCCTCGCTCATGAGGGGGGCGGCGCCGCGCGCGAGCTGGATCAGCGAGTAGGCCGAGACCTGCTGGGCGAGCGAGTAGCCGTCCCAGCTCGTCTCGTGGAAGCGGCCGCCGAGCTCCTCGCGCTTGGCGAAGGCGATCGAGTGCACCATGCCGTGGACCGTGCCGCACTCCGCCTTGACCGTGTCCCAGAAGGCCTCGCTCTGGCCCTCGACGGTCACGTCGCAGGGCGCGAGCAGCGGGGCGGCGGGCAGGTCGGGCACGAGCTTCTCGACGGCGGCCTGCATCCGCTCGTTCTGGTAGGCGAGCACCAGCTTGGCGCCCTGCGCGGCGGCCTCCTGGGCGCAGCCCCAGGCGATCGAGCGCTTGTTGGCGACCCCGAAGATCACGACGGTCTTGTCGTCCAAGAGACCCATTGAGTCCTCCTCGTAGTGGGCGAAGAGGTTACCCGACCTGGGGCTCGTCGGCCTCCTCGGGCGGCTCTGAGCGGGCCACCAGCGCGCGCGGAGTGCCCCACACCCGCACGCCGAGCCCCAGCGAGGCCAGGGGGAAGAGCAGGAGCACGATCGAGAGCGGGATCAGGTCGTGGAAGCGGGGGAAGAGGCCCGTGGCGAGCACGATCACCAACGCGATCAGCGGCAGGGCCAGGGCCCAGGGCGAGCCGACCAGGCCCACCCGCGCGCGCTCGATCGCCAGCAATAGGCCCTGGGTCACGATCAGCGGGGCGGCGGCCAGGAGCCCAAAGCCGACCTCCTCGACCCGCAGGGTCGAGAGGGCGACCAGGAGCGCGACCAGACCCAGCCCGAGCTGCTGGGCGCCGTTGCGGCGCACCTCGCGCTCGCTGGCCAGGGGCCAGGGGAAGGTCCGCCGCGCCTGAGCGGACGCGTCGGCCGCGCCGCGGACCGCGCGGCCGCCGACCTCGCGGGCTCCGGTCAGCGCGCGCGCCGAGACGTCGCGCGCCCCGCGGGCGGCCCGACGCAGGGCGGGCTCGGGGCGGGCCAGCCAGGCCTCGAGCGCGGCTTGGACCTCGCTCGCGCTGGGGCGGGCGGCGGGGTCGCGCTCCAGGCAGGCGAAGACCAGCTCGTCGAGGGTCGCGTCTACGCCCGGGGTCTCCGAGGGCGCCGGGAAGCGGCCCAGGGGCAGGCTCCCGGTCAGGGCTTCGTAGAGGACCACGCCCAGGGCGTAGACGTCGGTGGCCGGGCTGGCGGCGCCCGCGCCCTGGAGCTGGAGCTCGGGCGCCAGGTAGCAGAGCGAGCCCAGCACCTGGTGCTGCCGGGTCAGGGTCGGCAGGAGCGAGTGCTGGCCGCCCTCGACCAGCTTGGCCAGGCCGAAGTCGGTCAGGCGCGGGCAGTCGAAGCGATCGAGCAGCACGTTGGCCGGCTTGACGTCGCGGTGCACGATCCCCTGGGCGTGGGCGCGGGCCAGGACCTCGGCCACGCGGGCCACGGCCAGGAGCAGCGTGGCGTGCGGCAGCTCCTCGGCGAAGGCCTCGCGCAGGGTCCGCCCCTCGATGTGCTCGAGGACCAGGTAGGGGTAGGGGCCGGCTTGGCCGAAGTCGTAGAGCGCGACCGCGAAGGGCTCGCTCAGCTGCGCCAGGGTGCGCGCCTCGCGCTCGAAGCGCTCCACGAAGGCGGGGTCCTCGGCCAGCTCTTCGCGCAGGAGCTTGAGCGCGACCCGGCGGCCGAGACGCAGGTCGCGGGCGGCATAGACCCGCCCCATGCCGCCTTCGCCGAGGAGCTCGCCCAGCTCGAAGTCGGGGAAGAGCGCCGCCAGCTCGTCCGGCGGCGGCGCCGGCTCGGCGGGCTCGCCCGAGAGGAAGCTGTGTGCCAGGCCCGGGCCGTCCAGCAGGCAGCGGGGGCAGAGGCCCTCGGGCGAGCGGGCCGGGATCTCGCGGGTGCAGGTCGGGCAGTTCACGCGCGCCCCCTCACCCGGCCAAGGCCGCGAGCAGGTGCGCGACCTCGTCCTGGAGCGAGTCGCCCGGCGCGAGGGTGTCGGCCAGCTCGCGCCGCAGGGCCTCGCCGTAGCGCTTGCGCAGCCGGTGCACGGCGGTCCGCAGGGCCCCCTCGTTGAGCTGGAGCTCGGCCGCGACCTCGGCCGCGGGGCGCGGCTCCTCGGCGGTCAGGTAGGGCTTGAGCGCCGCGAAGATCTCGCCCTGGTCGCGGGCTTCGTAGTCCTCGCGCAGGGCGGCGAGCACTCGCCCGAGCAGGCGCAGCGCCCACTCGCGCTCGTAGAGCTTCTCGGGCGAGCTCTCGTGGCTCGGCTCGAGGGAGTAGGCCTCCTCGGGGTCCACGTCCAGCGAGAGCTGGAGCCGCCCGCCGCCGCGCTTGAGCGCCTGCGCGCGGGCGTGCTCGTTGCGGCAGAAGTTCTGGAAGGAGCGGAGCAGGAAGCTGCGGAAGCGTCCCCGCTCGGGGTCGGCCCGCTCCAGGGAGTCCTTCTCCAACACCTGGGCGAAGAAGCCCTGGACCAGGTCGCTGGCCGCCTCGGCGCCGTTGCCCGCGCGGCGGGCGAAGGCGTAGAGCGGGAACCAGTAGGCGCCGCAGAGGGTCTCGAGCGCGGCGCGGGCCTCCGGCGTGCACGGGCCGCCCGCCGCGAGGACCACGCTCCAGCGCGTGGTGGCGAAGCGGGCGGGCTGGGCAGGGGCGGCCATGCGCTGATGTTCCGGCTTGGGAGCGGAATGACAAGTCACCGCAGGTCGGGCCGCCGAGGGAATCGAGGGGCACCGGCGGCTCACTCGCCGAGCAGGCGGCGGCGGGTGCGCAGGTCCTGGTGCAGCGAGCGGCCCACGTTGGCGGTCAGGACCTTGTTCAGCGAGGCGCCGACCGCGATCCCGATCAGGGGCAGCGCGCGGGCCGCGCCGCGAACCAGCGCGTTCGCGGCCAGGGCGGTCGCGACCGTGGCCAGGAGCTTGCCCGCGCGGCGGGGCGTGTAGTTCCAGATCGCGCTGGCCGAGACCTCGAGCGTGTTGCTCAGGCAGGAGCGGTCGCGCGAGACCTCGGCCGTGTGCAGGGCCGCGGCGAGGAACACCAGCTGGCGCTCCTCGGGGATCCGCACGTCGAAGCCGTGGATCGTGGCCAGGGCCAGGCCGAGCTCGACCTCCAGCTTGAGCAGCAGGACCATGTCGGCCAGGGGCCCCGCCGTGAGCGAGAGCACGGTCCCGATCCCCGGCAGGAGCGCCGGCAGCGCGGTCGCGCCGCCGATCAGCGCGGACTGGTTGCTGTAGGCGCGGATCGCCGCCTCGGCCAGCTGCTCGCTGTCCTCGCCGTAGCGCAGGCGCAGATCCGCGACGTAGTCGCGGATCGCCTCGGGGCCGTCGGTGATCCGCTCAACGGCGTGCAGTAGCTTGGCGCCGGCCTCCTCGGCGGGGTCGTGGTGGGGCGTGTCGATCGTGGGGGTCGGGGTCGGGTTCATGTGAGCTCTCCTTCTGGGGCTCACTACAGGACTCGCCGGGGCGTGTTACCGAGATTCTTCGAGCCGGTCTGGAAAGGACTTGCGCCCTCGCCAGCTGGATTGAACGAACGCGCGCCGCCAGCGTTGTTCGGGGCGAGAAGGAGGTGAGGCGTGATCGTCTACCCAGTCCTCGCCGGCGCCCCGCTGCGGGAGCGGCTCGAGCTGCGCGAGCGCAGCGAGGCCGCGCTGCGCTGCGCCTACTGCCACGAGTCGCTCGCGCGGAGCCTGGCCAAGCGCTGCGCCGAGTGCGCGACCTCCCTCCACCAGGACTGCTGGAAGGAGGCCGGGGCCTGCACGACGCTCGGCTGCGCGCGCGCTCGTCAGCGAGTGCGGCTGATCGTGATCCCGCCGCGCGAGCGGGCCAGCCCGCGACTGCGGCCCGAGAGCGCCATGGCCGCCTTCTTCACCTGGGCGGTCGCAGCCGGCTGCTACTGGGTCCTGCCCGAGTTCCGGCGCATGTTCGAGGAGACCGGGATCCCCCTGCCGCGCTCCACGGAGCTCGTCGTCTCGATCCCAAGCCTTGCTTGGCTGGTCGTGGCCGGATCGTTGAGCGCCGTGCTGCTGCTCAAGGACCGCTGGCTGACCGAGCGCTGGGCGGGGCGCGTCAACGTGGCGGCGCTCGTCGCGACGCTGACCTCCGTGCCCTGGATCGCTTGGCTGCTCTTCTGCCCGCTCATCACGCTGAGCGACCGGCTCTAGGAGAGCGCTCGCTCAGCAAGGTGTGGAGGTCCCGCGGGCGCGGGGCGAGGCTGGGGCGGACGGGTCGGTGCGCTAACCTGCTGCCGTGAGCGCCCCGCCCCCGCGAATCGATGGCTACACACTCGTGTCCGAGTTGGGGCGCGGCGGGATGGGCGTCGTCTACCAGGCCCAGGATCCCGCAGGTCGAGTGGTCGCGCTCAAGCTCCTGGTGCGCGGGCGCGAGGCTAGCCCAGCCCAGCGGAGCCGCTTCGAGCGGGAGGCGAACGCCCTGGCCCAGCTGCGACACCCCCACGTGGTCCAGTTGCTCGACCGGGGGACCTTCCAGGGTGCTCCCTACTTCGTGATGGAATACGTCGCGGGGGGCTCCCTCGCTGATCGGATCGAGGCGGGTCCCATGGCACCCTCGATCGTGGTGTCCCTCGGTCGCCAGCTGGCGGGGGCCTTGGCGGCGACGCACGCGCTCGGGTTGCTGCACCGGGACGTCAAGCCGGACAACGTGCTGCTAGGCGCGAGCGGCCAGGTGCAGCTGACCGACTTCGGCTTGGTCAAGGACCTGTTCGGGGAGAGCGAGCTAGAGCAGCTAACGCGGACTGGATCGCTCCTGGGGACCCCTGGCTTCTGGGCGCCCGAGCAGGCGCGGGGTCGACGGGATCTCGACGCCCGGGTCGACGTCTACGGGCTGGGGGCGACCCTCTACGCCGCGCTGGCGGGCCACCCGCCCTTCGTCGCGCCGACCCCCCTCGAGGTGATCCGCCTAGCCCAGGCTGGACCGCCGCCTCCGCTCCGGTCGCTCCGGCCTGAGCTCGACCCCGCGTTGAGCGAGGTCATCGAGCGCTGCATGCAGCAGGACCCCGCCGAGCGGTGGAGAAACGCGCTGGAGCTCGAGGCCGCGCTGGAGGAGTGCGCGTTCCGGGCGCCGGAACGCCCCCACGGGACCGCCCGGGGAGCGCTCTTGGGCGTGGCGGCGGCGAGCGTGGTCTTCGTCGCGCTGGGGCTCGGGCTCTGGGGCGCACAGCGCAACGAGACCCCGCAGCTGGCGGCTCCGAGCCCAAGCCCCAGCGCCTCAGCGGCTTCGACGCCTGCTCCCCTGAGCACACCGGACGACGACCGAGAGCAGGTCAAGGAGCGGGCCGAGCAGCTCCTGGCGCAGGCCGAAGCGGCGCGCGAGGGCGGTCGCCCGGGGGAGGCTCGGGAGCTGGCGCGGCAGGCCGCCGAGCTCGGGCTGCCGCAAGCCATGTTGGACTACGGCCAGCAGCTGACGCGAGGCGAGGACCCAGCGGAGCGGGCCGAGGCCGTCGCTTGGTTTCGTCGCGCCGCCGAGCTGGGTCACCTGGACGCGCTCTACAACTTGGCGTCCTGCCTCCTCGACGGGATCGGGGTCGAGCCGGACCGTGCGCAGGGGATCGAGCTCTTCAACCGCGCGGCCGAGCGTGGGCACGTCAAGGCCAACTACAACCTGGGGGTGATCTACGGCAAGGGCGACCTCGTGGCGCGCGACGAGCTCCGCGCCGCGACCTATTACCAGCGAGCCGCTCGCGGGGGGCACGCTGGGGCGGCCTGGACGCTCTACGGCTACTACTCTCAGGGGCGCGGAGTCCCGCGGGACGACCGGCGCGCGCTGGCCCTGCTGGAGCGAGCGGCCGGCGGGGGCCACGCCGTGGCTCTGCATGAGCTGGGCGAGCTCCTCCGCCACGGCAGCCCCCTCGTCGAGGTCGACCTCGGTCGGGCCCTCCGCTGCTACGAGCAGTCGGTCCAAGCCGGCTTCCTCGAGGCCCTCGTGGCCTTGGCCTTCATGCACAGCAGCGGTCAAGGAGTCCCCCGCAGCCCGACCCGAGCGCTGCAGTTGCTGGGCCAGGGAGCCCGGGCCGGCGACCCGGCCTGCATGGCGAGCCTGGGCGCGATGCTCCTCCAGGCGGGCAAGCGCAAGGCCGCCGCGATGTGGTGGCGCAAGGCGGCCAAGGCGGGGCACCTCGGCGGGATCTACGGGCACGCGCTCTCCTTGGTCGAGGGCTACGGTGAGGCGGGGGTCGACCTGCCGGAGGCCAAGCGCTGGCTGCAGCGCCTGTTGAGCGACAAGAGCAAGTCCAGCTACAGCCGCTCGCTCCGTCGGGAGGCGCGCCAGCTGCTCGCGCGGATCGGCGGCTAAGCCCCCCGTGGCGCGAGCGAGGCGTAGAGCTCCCGCAGGCGCGCGGCCAGGCTGGGGTAGGCGAAGCGCTCGACGGCGCCGGCGCGAGCCGCGCGCGACCACTCGGCCCGCTCGGCGGGGTCGCGGGCCACGCGCAGGAAGGCGTCGCGCAGGTCGTCGACCTCGTCGCCCACGACCAGGCCGTCCTGCTCGTGGCGGACGAGCTCGGGGAGCATCCCGCGGCGGGTCGTGATCACGGGCAGCCCCATGGCCAGCGCCTCGCGCACGGCGCGGCAGGTGCCGTCGGAGCCGGGGACCATGAACACCTTGGCGTCGAAGCTGGCCAGGGTGTTCACGTAGTCGGGGCCCGACACGTAGCCCGCGAAGTGGACCCGGTCCTCGAGGCCCAGCTCCCGCACCGGCTGGCGCGCGACGGTCTCCTGGTTCGTGCCGCGGCCCACGATCACGAGGTGCAGGCGGGCCTCGGCCTCGGCCGCGCGGCGGAAGGCCTCGAGCAGGACCTCGAAGCGGCGGTGGGTCTGCATCCGCGCCACGATCCCCACGCACACGGCCTCGGCGGGGACCTCGAGCGCCTCGCGCCGCGGGGCGACGCCCGCGCGCGCGGGGTCGAAGCGCTCGGTGTCGACCGGGGGCGGCAGGACCAGGACCCGCTCGGGGTCGAGCTGGTAGCTGCTGTCGGCCAGCAGGGCGTCGGCCACGGCGCGGCTGTAGCAGATCAGGCGGGTCGCGCTCTCGAGGGTCTGGCGGTTGCGCCGCTTCGGCCGCGGCGGCTCCCCGTCGTAGAGGGTCCGCACCAGCGGGATCTCGAGCCCGCCGCTGCGCAGGGCGCGCCAGGCCACGTAGTGGTCGCCCGGCAGATGGCAGTGGATCACCGCCGGCGGGTCGCGGCGGAGGTGCGCCGCCAGGCGGCGCACGTCGAACAGGACCCGCACCGGGTGAATGTGCTTGGGCAGGCGCACGCCCGGGATCTCCTCCTCGGGCATGCCCCGCTCGCGGGCCAGGAGCTGGAGCCAGCGGTCGCGGTAGCGCGTCTTGCGCGGGTCGCTCGAGAAGAAGCGGGCGTCCGCCCCGGCGCTGGCCAGGGCGCGGGCCGTCTCGAGGGCCAGCTCGGCCGGCCCCGTCACCTTGTGGTTGCTGAAGAGGTGGAGGATCCGCCCCCCAGCGCTCGGGCCCTCCGCCACCGCGCTACTTGGCCCGGGCGATCACGACCCCGTAGGGCGTCACGAAGGGCGCGCTGACCTGGCCCGGCTTCAGCTTGAACGCCGGCGCGAAGCTCTGGTCGTTCTTGCCCGCCACCAGCGTGAACTCACGCGCGGGCAGGTCGCTGAAGGTCTTGACCAGCTTGGTGAAGTTCGCGCCCCGAAGGCGCGCGTGGGCCTCGAGGCGCTTGGCCAGCTCGAGGGCCTCGGCCTGGCTGCGGCCGACCTCGGGGCGGGCGCGCTCGCAGCCCTTGAAGTGCACGACCAGGAGCTCGAGCGTGACCCGCTCGGCGGCCTCGGCCTCGGCGCTGGGCTGGGTCGCGGGGTCCGCCTCGCCCTCGGCGGGGGGGACCTCCTTCTGGCCGACGCCGACGCGGATCACGCGCGCCTGCTCGATCGTGACCGGCTCGGTCGGCTTGTCGTTGGCGCCGGTCGGGACCTTGCCGATCGCCTGCAGGACCTCGAGGCCCTTGACCAGCTTGCCGAACACGGTGTGCAGCCCGTCCAGGTGGGGCGTCGGGCCGAGGGTCAGGAAGAACTGGCTGCCGTTGGTCCGGCCCGTGTTCTTCCAGGGGGTCTTGCCGCGGTCCGAGTTGGCCATGCTGAGCACGCCCGCCGCGTCGTGGGTCAGGCCCTTGACCGTCTCGTCCTGGAAGGCGTAGCCCGGCCCGCCCATGCCGGTGCCCTGGGGGCAGCCGCCCTGGACCATGAAGCCGTCGATCACGCGGTGGAAGCTCAGCCCGTCGTAGAAGGGCCGCTTGACCCACTTGCCCTCGGCGTCCTTGAAGCGCTTGGTGCCCTCGATCAGGCCCACGAAGTTGGCGACGGTCCGGGGCGCCTGCTGGTAGTGGAGCTGGACGACCATCGTGCCCTTGTTGGTGCGCAGCTCGGCGTAGACGCCGGGAGCGAGGTCGCTGACGGCGTCCTGCGCGTTGGCCGCGGCGGCGCAGGTAAGGAGCAGGGCGGCCGCGAGGCCGCAGGGAGCGAGCGTGCGCATGGGTCGGATCTCCTCTCTCGAGTGGGGCGCGAATCCTACCCGACCCTTGGGAGGGCGCGAGTTGCGAAGAAGCGGTACCCGCCCCGGGGCCACGCGGATGGTCTAGGGATGCCGGGGGAGCGCTCGCTCTCCCGCTCACCCACCAGCGCCGGGAGTCGACCCAGCGGTGGCGCGCGCTCCGCGCACGCTGCCTCTCCCGCTCGAGGTCTGCCCACCCGCGTCGACGGGCGCTACCGCCTCGGACAGCGGGGCGAGGAGCGGGTGATCCTCAACGTGGGCTCGGTCGGCCAGCCCCGCGACGAGGACCCGCGCGCCTGCTACGCGCTGGTCGACGAGGAGGGCGACGAGCTGGTCGTGACCTGGCGGCGGATCCCCTACGACGTCGAGCGCACGATCGCCTCGGTCGGCGCCGTCGAGCGCCTGCACCCTTCGCTGGGCGAGCGGCTGCGGGTGGGCAAGTGAGCCCTCAGCGGGGCAGCTTCGCCAGGTCCCGCTGAGCCCGTGCCCGCTGGCGCGGGCTCCCCTGGCGGAGGGCGGCCTCGAAGTCGCGCCGCGCCAGGGCGAACTGGGCCTGCGCGGCGTAGGCCTGCCCGCGCAGGAGCAGGAGCTCGGTCTCCTGCGACCCCTGCTTCAGGGCCGCGCTCGTGTCCTGGACGACGCCCGCGAACTTGCGTTGACCCATGCGCGCCATGGCGCGGCCCATCAGGGTCCGCATTCCCCGGCCGCGCGTGAGCAGCTTGTCGAACACCTGCTCCGACTCCGCGAAGCGGCGCTCGAAGAGCCGCACGTAGCCGAGCAGGGTCAGCACGGCGAAGTCGGTCGGGTCTTGCTCGAGGCAGCGGGCGAGGTCCGCCTGCGCGCCGGCGAGGTCATTGAGCTTCAGCTTGAGGTCGGCGCGGGTCGTGCGCACCAGGACCAGCCTCTCGTCGAGGGCGAGCTGGCGGTCGCAGAGCTCCAGCGCGGCGCGGACCTGACCGCTGAAGACCAGCAGCTGGATCTCGATCAGCAGCAGGCGGTCCTTCTCGCGCGGCTGGAGCGTGGTCGCCTGCGCCAGGCGCTTCGCCTCCTCGAACGCTGCGCGGGCGACGTCCAGCCGGGAGCTCCGCAGGTTGAGCTGGGCGATCCCGAGCGCCGAGAGGGGGGAGGCGGGGTCGGCCTCTCGAATCGCCAGGAAGGCGCGCTCAGCCAGCCCTCGCTCCTCGAGCACGATCGCGGCGTGGCCGCGGCGGTAGAGGGCATGGACCCGCTGGGCCGTGCTGAGCCCCTCGGTGGCCAGGAGCTTGGCGCTGCGCGCGAGGACCTCCTCGAAGCGGCCGCTCCAGAGGCAGAACGCGAGGGAGCGCGTCCTCGCCTCGAGGTCGTAGGGGGTCTGCTCGAGGTAGTCGTCGAGCGCCGCGAGGGCGGCGTCCCAATCGCCCCGGCGCGCGGCGAGCTTGGCCTGCACGAAGCGCGCCATGTGGTTCTGGGGGTCGAGCTCCAGGGCGCGCTGGATCGCTTGCTGCGCTGCGCTCGCCTCTCCTTGCTCCACGAGCACCTGGGCGCGCAGGGTGTGCGTGGACGGGTTCTCGGGGCCGAGGGTCAGCGCCTCCCGGCTGAACTTCAGGGCCGCCGGGAGGTCTCGCTCCAGCAGGGCGACCTGGCCCAGGACGAGGTGGGCGCGGATCAAGGAAGGGGACTGTCTGAGGGCGGAGTGCGCGCTGGCGCGCGCCTGCTCGAGCTTGCCCAGGTGGAGCTGGGTGATCGCGATCCGGGCCAGGATCTCGGGTTGCGCCGAGGGCAGCTCTCGACCCGCCAGCTCGTAGGCTCGCTCGAGCAGCCTCATCGCCTGCGTCGGCTCGCCCTCCCGCAGCGCCGCCTTCGCGCGCTCCAGGATCCTGGCCAGCGCGCTGGACTCGCCGCTGGGCTGCCCGCAGCGCCGCGTAACGAACTGATAGAGCGAGGTGCCAGCGCCTCCGAAGCGCTCCTGGTGATCGACCAGGAAGCGGATCGCGGTCGGCGTCCCCAGCCAATAGAGTCCGCGCGCCGCGGCCTGGGCGTTCCCTTCGATCAGCCACAGGCGGAAGTTGCGGGCCAAGAGCGGGAAGGACTCTTCGGCGCCGAGCTGCCCGAGCGAGCGGCAGAGCGCGCTCAGGAGCCGGACGCGGCGGTCGCTCAGCAGCTTGTCCTGCACGGCCCCCAGCAGGCCCGCCACGGCGCGGCGGTCGCTGATTTGGATCCTCGAGCGCTGGACCAGTCGCTCCCCGATCTCGGCCAAGGCGGGCTCGCGGCGCGGGCGCTGGCTGGGGTCCGAGAAGCGCGCCCAGGCCTCGGCGACGCCCTCGATCGGCGCTTCCCCCGCGGCCAGCTCCAGGTCGTTCGGCTGGGCGATCTCGAGCAGGGCGGCCCGGGTGCCCCGGTCGAGCTCGTCGTTCAGGGCGTGGAGGCGGGCGCTGAGCAGCTGGATCGTCTCGGGCCCCGGGTTGCGCGTGATGATCACCACCGCGTCGCTGACGTCGGCCAGCTTGCCCGACTCGAGGTCCGCCAGCACTCGCTCGACCTCGGCGACCCGCCGCTTGGCGAGCTCCTGGCGCTGCTGCTCGAGGGCGGCGCGCTCCTGGGTCAGCTCCTCGCGGCTCGCTCGACCGAGGCGCTCGAGCAGCTCGGTCTGCTTGAGCGCCTCGAGGCCGACGGACCACTGACGCCCCTCGGCGGCGACCCGGGCGAAGGCGACGGTCGCCTGGACCAGGTCTCGCTCCGCCGAGGCTCCCTCGACCTCGTAGCGGAGGAGCGCCGTCTGGAGCGCCCGCAGCGCCAGACCGGTTCGCTCGGCCAGGGGCGCCCGCTCGGCGGCCGCGCAGCGCTCGCGGGCCTCGCGGGCGGCCTCCTGGGCTGCCGCGACGTTGGCCGCCGTGGCCCGAAACCACGACGCGCTCGCGACCGCGACCAGGGCCAGGCCCAGGACCCCGCCGGCCAGCACCAGCCGGCGGCGTCGGCGCAGCCCGCGGCGGAGTCGCTCGCCGAGGGAGGGGCGACGGGCGCTGATCGGCTGGTCGTCGAGGTAACGCTGCAGGTCGTCGCGCAGGGCCTGCATCGTGCCGTAGCGCTGGTCCGGCTCCTTCTCCAGGCAGGTCAGCACGATCGTCTCGAGGTCGTGCTCGAGCTCGGGTCGGAGCGCGCGCGGCGGCGCGGGGGCCTGGTTGGCGACCGCGTCGAGCACGTTCCACACCGTGGCCCCGCGGAAGGGCGGGCGCCCGGTCAGGAGCGCGTAGAGCGTCGCGCCCAGGCCGTAGACGTCGCTGCGGCGGTCGATCAGCTGCGGGTCGCCCTGGGCCTGCTCGGGGGACATGTAGGCCGGCGTGCCGAGGACCTGGCCCGTCGCCGTGATCGCCTCGCCGCGGGCGACCTCCTTGGCCAGGCCGAAGTCGGTCAGGAGCGCGCGCTCGCGCTGGTCGAGGAGCACGTTGTGCGGCTTGAGGTCGCGGTGCAGGATCGCGCGGGCGTGGGCGTAGGCCAGCGCGTCTGCCAGGTCGCGGACGAGGGTCGCGGCCCGGCGCGGCTCGAGCGGGCCGCGCTCGTCGAGCTCGGCCATGAGCGAGCGCCCCTCGACGAGGTCCATGACCAGGTAGGGGCGGCCCTGGTCCTCGCCCACGGCCTGGATCCCGACGATGTGCGGGTGGCTCAGGCGGGCCGTGGCGCGGGCCTCGATCGCGAAGCGCTCGCGCGCCTCCTCGTCGTCGACGCCGCTGAGGACCTTGAGCGCGACCTCGCGCTCGAGGCGGGGGTCGCGCGCGCGGTAGACGACGCCCATTCCGCCGCGCGCGATCTCGCCCAGGATCACGTAGCCGCCGATCGCCCCCTCGATCCGCCCCGACGGGCGGCCCAGCCCCGAAGCGCTCGGGTGCCCGGACTCGCTCCCGGGCAGGGGCAGGACCCCCGCGTAGCCGCGGGTGGACTCGCAGCCGACGAGCACCGAGCGGACCGAGTCGGGGTCTTCGCGGCGGGAGCGACGAGCCCAGCGGACCGAGAGCGCCTCGCTCTCGGGGTCGACCTGCAGGGGCTGCGCCCCGCGCAGGAGCGCGACGCGTCGCTCGGGCGGGAGGAAGCGCGCCAGGAGCGGCACCAGGGGGGCGTCCTGGCCGCGCTGGCGCAGGGCCTCCCGCAGGAGGAGCGCCCGACGCACGTCCTCGGCGGCCAGACCCAACTCCATGGCCTGGCGCGCGGCTTGGGTCTCGCGATCGAGGGTGCGCTGCGACACACTCGCAGTTTGCTTCGCGAGCGGAGCGCGCGCCAGCGGACGAGACCCAGGTAGGCTGGGCGCATGACGCTTGGCTTCGCCGGCGGGCCGCCCGAGCGGCGCTGCCGCCTCTGCAACCGCGCCCTGCACCCTGAGCTGCTGGCCCCCCTGGCGGTGCCCTACCTCGGCTCGAGCCCGCAGGAGGCCTGCCCCGAGTGCAGCGAGGACTGGCGCGACGCCGGCTGGCGCCTGGGCCTGCCGCAGCTGGCCGAGCGCGGGCGGCCGGCCTACGCGTGGCCCGGTCCGAGCGCGGCGGACCTCGCCGCTGCGGAGGGCCCCCTCGCCGCCGCCCTGGCTGGCTACGTGGAGGCTCGCGCGCGGCTGGAGGCGCTGCGGGTCGAGCCGGCGGTGGCGGCGCACCTCGCCAGCGCGGAGCCGGCGCGACCCCTCGCCCAGCTCTGGCTGCGCGAGCCCAGCCTGGCGACGCTGGCGCGCGAGCGGGCGCCCGAGGTCGAGCGCGCGCTGGTGCGCGCCTGGGAGGAGTGCGACGAGGGCTTGCCCAGCTACACCTTCCAGAGCGAGCTCCACGGGCGCCTGGTCGCGCTCTACGCGCTGCTGACCCTCGAGCTGGGCGAGCGCGCGCCGAAGAGCTACGGGCCGCGCTCCAAGGGGCCCGCCGCGCTCCTGGACGAGCTGCGCTCCCAGGCCCGCTCGAACCCCGCCTTGCGGGACCCGCGCGTGCCCCTGATCCGGGCCCTGCTCTATCGGGAGGAGGGCAACCTGGGCGGGGTCGACCGGCTCCTGGGCGAGGCCGAGGAGTGGTCGAGCGAGGCGCGGCCCGAGGGCGCCTTCGCCCTCGCGGGCGCCCGCTGCGCGCGCGCCCGCGAGCAGGGCGCCTGGCTGAAGGCCCGCGACGCGCTCAAGCTCATGGTCCGCCTCCGGCCCGAGGACCCGACGCTCTTCGCGCGTCTGGCCAGCGCCTACCTGGCCTGCGCCCAGCCCAAGGTCGCGCGCGAGGTCCTGGCAGCGCGCACCAGCGACGTGCGCGAGGCCGCGGTCCGCGAGCTGGTGGACGCCTCGCTGCGCGAACTCAAGCCCCAGCTCGAGGCGCGCCAGGCCGAGGACGCCGCGCTGCGGCGCACCTACGCGGCGTGCCTGCTGGGGCTCGGCGAAGCCGACGAGGCCTGGCGGGTCCTCGCTGGGAGCGAGCTGCTCGAGACGCTGCCGGACGCCGACATGGACGAGGACGCGCTGGAGGCCGAGGCCGCGGAGCGCCTCGCGCTGGCGGCGCGGGCGGCCGAGGGGCGGGGCCAGCGGGCGGCGGCCCTGCGCCTGGCCGCGGCCGCCTGGCGCGGTCGGACCGGGGCGCTCCAGCTGCGGCGCGACCTGATCGCGCTCCTGCTGGCCGAGCTCGGCGAGCGCCTGGAGGAGCTGGAGCTGGAGACCCGCCCCATGGCCGCGGCGCTCCAGGCCGCGCGGGCCGAGGGCGACGCGGGCGAGGAGGAGCGCCTCACGCAGGAGCTGGGGGCGGCGCTCGCCAGCGAGGAGCAGGGGCTGCCGGGCCTCCACGCCCTGATCCGCGCCCACGCCGCGGCGCTCCTGGCCGAGACCAGCGACTACGAGCGGGCCGCCCTGGCCGGCTTCCTGGGCCGGGAGCTGGGGGCCGGGTTCCGGCCGCTGGTGACGCCGCCCGGGATCAGCGACCGCGCCGACCTGCGCGTCAGCGACGGGCGCCTGCGCCTGGACCTGTGCTACCTGGCCCTGGCCAAGCGCCGCCTGCCCGACGCCGTGCGCGAGGAGCGCGCGGCGCGCGGCGCGACCTCCCACGGGACGCCTCTGCGGCTGCTGCTCGCCTACCTGGAGCTGGCCCGCCGCGGCGAGCGGATCGGCCACGCGCTCGCGGTGCAGGCCTGGTCCCAGCTCCCCCTGCGCCGCCCGCCCCTCGAGGTCGGGCTGCTCTACGTCCCCGCCGAGGCCGTGCGCGCGCGCGAGGTGGGCTTCCTGGCCGAGCTCTTCGAGGACCCGACCCGCGCGAGCAGCGCGGGTCGCCCGGCCCTGCGTCAGCTGGCCGGCCGCTGCCGCCTGGTGCTCGAGGTGGGCGGCCCGCTGGCGGGCCTCAACCGGGACCCCGAGCTGCGGGCCTTCTTCCGCGCCCTGCGGGACGCCTGCCCGGCCTTCCCTTACCTGCTCGACCTGAGCGACGAGGTCCAGTTCCAGCTCTACTTCGGCTGCCTGGCCTCGCCCGAGGCCCTCGAAGAGGGCCGGCTCCTGCGCGGGGACGCGAGCGTCCTGGCCGAGGTCCGCGTCGCGCTCACGGCGCTGCGTGAGCTGGCGGAGACGCTGGGGGCCAAGGCGACCGAGCTCTGGCAGCCCCTCCTGGACGCGCTGCCAGAGGAGGCGCGGGAGACGCTGTCCAAGGACGTTTAGCCACGCGGAGCGGGCGGGCGCGAAACCAATCCGGCGCGGCGGCTCTTAGAAGAATGAGCCGCCCCTCCCCTCCTCGCGCGCGCACCCTGGCTGCGCTGGTGTTCGCGCTCTCCCTGCTGCCGGCGTGCACCACCAAGGCCGTGTTCCGGCGCCTCGGCGCAGCCCACGACTCCGTCGCGGAGGAGCCCGTTCCGGCCAGCCGAGTCCTCTCGGCTTGGCGGCGCGGCCCTCGGCTCGAGCTGAAGGTGTTCTATCCGCTCGGGCCGGACCGCCCCTCGGGCCGGCACGACCTGGGCCGCGGGACGATCCAGATCTGGTCCGCCGACCTCACCCAGCCTCCCGGCCGGATCCGCGCGCAGCCCCCGACCCGTGACGAGCGGCGCCGGGAGCGGCAGTCGGTGAGGGTCCTGCAGGAGGCTCCCTCCGTTCAGAGGCACGACGAGACCTGGGTCCTCGACTCGCCCACGTCCGCCGAGCCGGGCGTGCGGGGCTTCCTCGTCGGCTCGCGCGCGGGGCGTTGGACGGTCGAGGTGCCGCCCCTGCCTGGGGACCACTGGGCCCTGTCCGGCGGAGCGCACTTTGGCCTCGTGATGGTCGTCCCCTTCGCCTTCGGGTGGGACGTGATCACCTTCCCGGTCCAGCTCCTGTTCGATTGAGCCCTGCTCCGAAACGGGGAGGAGCTGTCGCGGACAGCGACCGCTCCCTCTCTATCGAGACAATGAACGGTGAAAACTGGAAAACTCGAAGGAGGCCGCTCCGCTGAGGAACCACCGCGCTTTCTAGTTTTCTAGTTTTCTCCGTTCAATCCCCGAAACGCGCAGGAGCTGTCGCGAACAGCGACAGCTCCTCGAATTCCTGATTTCGGACACGGGCACGGGCACGAGTGGGCGCTAGCTCGCGCGCGTGCGGCGGAAGACTTCGGCCAGGAGGCGGGCGATGTTCCAGGCGTCGTCGACGCCGCGGTGGTGGGTGCCCTCCAGCGGGAAGCCCAGGGCGTCGAGGGCGCGGGCCATGCCGAGCTCCTTGTCCCAGCCAAGGGCCATGGCGAGCAGGCTCTTGACGTTGAGGTGGCGGGGGCCGAAGGGGTAGGCCACGCCCAGGTCCTCGCAGTTGCGGCGGAACTGGTTGCGGTCGTAGTCGCCGAAGCTGGCCCAGGGTCGGTCGCGGCTCCTCAGCTCGCGGCGGAGGGTCTGGCAGGCGTCGGCCAGGCTGCCCGCGTCGGCGAGGTCAGCGGCGCTGATCGTGGTCAGCTCGGTGCAGAAGGGGCTGATCGTCGAGCGCGCCGGCTGGATCATGAGCGCGCGCTTCTCGCTGCGCTCGAGGGTCTTCAGGTCGAGCAAGCACAGCCCGACCTCGATGATGTCGCTCTGCTGCCCCTTGGGGGGCGAGCCTTCCCAGCAGGTCGACTCGACGTCGACGACGATCACGGCGTCGTGCAGCTTGGCCACGGGTGCCTCCTCGGTGGTGTCGCGGAGTAGACGCGCGCGGGCGCGGCGCCTGTCTTCGCTCAGCCCAGCGCGCCCGAGCCCTCGAGCGTGTCCAGCTCGTCCTCGCCGAGCTCGAGCAGCTCGCCCAGGAGCGCGCGGCCCTGCTCACCCGGCCGCCGCGGCGCCGGGCGGCGCGGGACGCGGCCGGGCGGGTCGAAGCGCAGGGGCGGCGCGACGCCCTGCTCGCCGAAGCTGCCCCGCGCGGCGTGGTGGTCGTCGGCGAGGGTCTCCTCGGTGTCGAGGACCGGCGCGAAGCAGCACTCCACGTTCTCGAGGATCACCCGCCACTCGTCGCGGCTGCGCTCGGCGAAGAGCGCGTCCAGCTCGGGGCGCAGGCTGGGGTCGAAGGCGCGGTCGATCCAGTCGGGGCGGTCGACCACGTCGCAGAAGGCGCCCCAGAACTTGGGCTCCAGCGCCGCCAGCGCGACGTGCCCGCCGCAGGAGGTCGCGTAGAGGTCGTAGCAGGGGAAGCCGCCGTTGAGCGGGAGCGAGCGGGCCCGCGCGGCGAGGCCGGCGCGGTGGTTGAGGGTGTGGATCGCCTGGGCCGCGGTCAGGGCGTCGAGCATCGAGGCGTCCACGACTCGCCCCTGCCCGTCGCGGTCGCGGGCGCGCAGGGCGGTCAGGACCCCGACCACCAGGGTCAGGCCGCCGAGCAGGTCGGCGCTCTGGACGCCGGGCAGGCAGGGGAAGCCCGCGCGGTCGGTGTTGAGCGAGAGGGCGCCGGCGTAGGCCTGGTAGGTCAGGTCGTGGCCGGCCTTCTCGGCGTAGGGGCCGGTCTGGCCGTAGCCGGTCAGGCGGGCGTAGATCAGCCGCGGGTTGCGCGCCAGGCAGGGCTCGGGGCCGACGCCCAGGCGCTCCATGACGCCGGGGCGGAAGCCCTCGCAGAGCACGTCGACCCGCTCGCTCAGGCGCAGCAGCAGGTCGCGCCCGGCCTCGGTCTTGAGGTCGAGGGCCAGGCTCTCCTTGCTCGTGTTGAGCGCCTGGAAGCTGGCCGCGACGCCCTCGGCGTCGTGGGGCGGGAGGTGGCGGGTCGGGTCGCCGCGGGGGGACTCGACCTTGACCACGCGCGCGCCGAAGTCCGCCAGGAGCTGGGTGGCGAAGGGGCCGGGCAGGTAGGTCGTGAGGTCGAGGACGAGCAGGTCGGAGAGCACGGGACCCCTTAGGCGAGGGCGGCGCGGAGCTCGTCGCTCGAGGCGCGGGGGAGGGCGCCGACGCGCAGGTTCTCGCCCACGTGCTCGGGGCTGGACATGCCCACCAGGGTCATGTCCCCGCAGGAGCGGGCGAAGTGGAGCGCGCGCTGAGCGGGGCTCCACTCGGCGGGGCCCAGCGCGCCAGCGGCGGCGGAGAGGGGCTCGGCCAGCAGCTTGGCCTGGGCGAAGGGACCAGAGGTGACGACGCTCAGGCCCAGGGAGCGCGCGGCGGCGATGGCGCTCAGGAGCTCCTCGTCGACGCGCTGGCCGGGGCGCTGGTGGCCCTCGGGCATGGCCAGGCTGACGGGGAGCTGGACGAGGCGGAAGCCGTGGTCCGCGCCGGCGACCGAGCGGGCGACCTCGACCAGGCGCTGCAGGTCCAGCGCCCCCGCGTCGCCCTCTTCGAGGCGCAGGCCCCTCCAGGTCGCCACGCCGTAGACCGAGAGCTCGCCGCGCTCGCGCGCCCCCTCGAGCGCGGTGAAGGCCCGCCGCAGGCGCTGGTAGAAGATCGGCTTGCTGACCTCGGGGAGCTGGGTCTCGGGGTTGTGCAGGTAGTAGACGTCGAGGGCCTGCAGGCCGAGGTTCTCGAGGCTGCGCGCGAGCATTCGCTCGATGTAGCTGGGGTGGAGGCAGTGCATGCCCTGCACGACCTCCTCCTTGGGCACGCCCGCGAGGAGCGCGGCCCCGCCGCGGTCGGGGTCGTCGAAGTCGCGCGGGTTGAAGCCGCCCTTGCTCGCGACCACGACCTGCTCGCGCGTCAGCTCGCCGGCCTCGATCAGCTCGCGCAGGACCGCGCCGATCACCCGCTCGCTGCGCTGGGCCCGGTAGTTGATCGCGGTGTCGATCAGATTCAGGCCACCGCGCAGGGCGGCCAGGAGCGCGGCCCGGTAGCCCGCGTCCGTCTCGGGGTCGCCCTGGCCGAGGTAGGTCCCCAGGCCCAGGGAGGAGACGGTCAGTTCACCGAGCTGCCCGTAGAAGTCGGGGGCGAAGCCCTCCTGGGCGGCGGCGAAGGCTGCCGTGGCGGCGGCGCTAGCGCGTCCAGCGATCATGCTCGCACGCTAGCACCCGCCACCCTCGCTCGCTCCCTCTGGGGGGATCTCGCGATCCGGCGCTCCGCCTTTTCGGCGCGCGCGGGCTTGGTCATAGTGGTCCCCACGAGCTGGGAGTGGAGGAGCGAACAACATGTCCATGTCCTTCGATCTGATCCCGGTCTCGGGAGCGGCCCGTACGACGCTCAAGCCTGGCATGACGCTCACCGTCGGTCGCCACGGCAGCCAGGACCTGGTCCTCCAGCACTCCTCGATCTCGCGCCGGCACGCGCGCTTGAGCTGGCCCAAGGGCTCACCCCGCCCCTTCGCGGAGGATCTCGGCAGCTCGAACGGGACCTGGCTGGACGGCTACCGGCTGATCCCCAACGAACAGGCGCCCCTGACCCACCGGGCCCTGCTCCAGTTCGGCGAGCTGGTGTTCGAGGCCTGCCTGCGCAAGTCGGTCGATCAGCTCGGGGACGCGTTGCTGGAGGACTCGGGCCGCTTCGTGACCCTCCTCGGCGGCGGAAAGAGCCTGCGCGGCGCGAGCCACACCTGGCGCGAGCTGCGCGAGCTGCTGCTCCGCGTCGAGGACGAGCAGCGGACGGGCACCTTGACCCTGGAGTTCGCCGAGCGCGTCGAGGTCTTGACCGTGCTCCTGGGGACCCTGGTGGTCAGCGCTGAGGAAGGGCTGGAGCTCTTCGGCGCGCTGCGCGCCTACCCGGGGCCGGTCCGCTACGAGCTCGAGGACGAGCTGGAGCTGGGCACGGTCGGGGTCAAGGGCAAGCCGCCCAGCGAGCTGCTGGCGCGCCTCGGCGAAGACCGGGACGACGAGGCCCCCACCCAACGCATCAAGTAGGCGCCGCGGGAGGGTTAGACTCCGGGCATGGGTCGCGATTCCCTCTGGAACGAGCTCTGCGAGCTGCTGGAGCGAGGCCACGAGCCAGCCGAGGAAGAGCTGGAGCGCCTGGCGAACAGCGAGGGCCTGCGCGAGCGCCTGCGCGAGCGAGTCGACGCCTTCTGGGTCGAGCTCTCCGAGAGCCCGCCCCGCGCCGCCGCCGAGGCGCGCCTCGGCCACCTGCTCGCGCTGCGGCTCGGGCTGGCGGACCTGCGCGCCGACCTGGCCTTGCGCGACGCGACCGCCTCCTTCGTGCTGGGCCGCCCGGTCCGGGCGGCCGAGGTGCTCGAGGGAGAGCTGGTCCACCACCCGCGCGGCGGGCCCGGGACGACCCGGCTGCGCCTGCTCGCGCTCCAGGGCAAGGTCCTCCTGGCCCGCGGCCAGGTCCAGCCGGCCCTGGTGGCCTTCGAGGAGGCCCTGGCGCTGGTGCGGGCCCAGGGGCTCGCGGGCGCCGAAGGGAGCGTGCTCTCGGCGCTGGGCAACGCGCGCTTGCTCCAGGGCGACCTCGCCAGCGCGGCGGACTACTACCGTCAGGCGCAGGGGCTGGCCGAGCGCTACGCGACCGACGAGGGCGAAGCCGTGGCGCTGGGCAACCGGGCCCTGGTCGCGCAGCTGCGCGGCGAACACGAGGCGGCCCGCGGCGACTACGAGCTGGCCCTCGACAAGACGCGCGCCGGCGGCGACCGACGCTGCGCGATCCCGCTCCACGCCAACCTCGGCCTGCTCTGCGCCGAGCGCGGCGAGCTGGAGGCGGCCCGCGAGCAGCTCGAGCAAGGCCTGGAGCTGACTCAGGCGCTCGAGGACCGCGCCAGCGAGGCGCTCTTGCGGGTCCGCCTGGCGCACGTCGACCGGATGCGGGGGGCGCGCGCCGCGGCCCACGAGGAGCTGCGGCGAGCCGACCTCGGCCTGGACGCGCTCGCCGACCCGCGCGACCCCCTCCCCGGGGGGCCGGCCCGCCTGGCCTGGTGGATCGAGTCGGCGCGCCTGGCCCTGGCCGAGGGCGAGCCCGCGCCGGCCCTGGAGCTCCTCGACCTGGCCGCCGCGCGCGCCGAGGCCCTCAGCCACGCCTTCGGCGCTTGCTGGTCTCTGGTGCTCCGGGGCGAGGCCCTGCGCCAGCGGGACGAAGCAGCCGCCGCTCAGGCGCTCCTGGAGCGGGCCCGCGCGGAGGCAGCCTCGCTCGAGCAGCCCCTCCTCGGCGGCACCCTCGAGACCTACCTGGCCGCGGCGGCCCTCGACGCCGGCGACCTGGAGGGCTGCCGGAGCGCGCTCGACCGCGCTCGCCAGCGCCTGGACGAGGAGACCCCCGCCGCCTGCGAGGCGGCCCTGGTCCAGGTCCGCCTCCTGCGAGCCCGCGGCGAGGCCAGCGCCGCCGAGGAGCTGCGCGACCTGCTCCACCAGCGCGCCAGCGCCCAGGGCTGGGGCGCCCTGGTCGAGGCCAGCGCACCTCAGTAGGAAGCTTCGTAGCTCCGAACCGCGAAGGAGCTGTCGCTGACTGCGACAGCTCCTTCCTTCTGATTTGGATCGAACCGCCAAGGACGCCGAGCTGCGGCGTTCCTTGGCGTCCTTGGCGTCCTTGGCGGTTTTCTCGCGAATCGCGCAGGAGCTGTCGCAAGAGCGACAGCTCAATTCGAAGAAGGCCGCTCCGTCGGGCAGCCACCGCGCTTTCCAGTTTTCGAGTTTTCCCCGTTCCGTCTCAGGAACGCGAGGGAGCTGTCGCGGACTGCGACAGCTCTTCCATGTCTCGCTTTCCGGGCGCGGGCGCGGATTGCGAGGGTTACTCCTTCGCGGCGCGGGCCTCGTGGGCTTCGAGGGCCTCCGACATGCGGTCGCAGATCGTGCGGAGGATCTTGACCCGCGAGAAGCGCTTGTCCTCGCCCTCGACCAGGACCCAGGGCGAGCTGCGGTTGCTGGTCCGCTCGATCATGTCGTGCACGGCCAGCTCGTAGTCGCCCCAGCGGTCCCGGTTGCGCCAGTCCTCCTCGGTCAGCTTCCAGCGCTTGTAGGGGATCTGCTCGCGCTCCTCGAAGCGGCGCAGCTGCTCCTCGGGGCTGATCGTGACCCAGAACTTGAGCAGGAGCATGCCCCCGTTGGTCAGCTGGCGCTCGAAGTGGTTGATCTCGCCGTAGGCGCGGCGCCACTCGGCGGGCGTCGCGAAGCCCTCGACGCGCTCCACGAGCACGCGCCCATACCAGCTGCGGTCGAAGATCGCGACGCGCCCGTCGCGGGGGACGTTGCGCCAAAAGCGCCACAGGTAGTGGCGGGCGCGCTCCTCGTCGTTGGGGGCCGCGACCGGGACGACCTGGACCGAGCGCGCGTCGAGCGCGCTGACGATCCGGCGGATCGCGCCGCCCTTGCCGGCCGCGTCCCAGCCCTCGAACACGAGCATCGTGGGGATCCCGCGCTCGCGCAGCTGGCGGTGCAGCAGGTTGAGCTGGCCCTGGAGCGTGGCGAGCTGCTGCTTGTAGTCCGCCTTGGCGAGCTTCTGCTTCAGGTCGAGGGTCGAGAGGATCGTGCGCCGCTTGAGCGGACCGCTGGCAGCGGGGTCGGCGGCCTCGGGCTGGAGCTCGACCAGCTGGGGCTGGGCCGCGGCCGCCTCCTTGGCGCGGGCGTGGGCCTCCAGCCTGCGCTGGATCGCGTCGAGCAGCAGCTCGCCCACCCGCAGGGAGCGGAAGTTCTCGTCGCTGCCCTCCACGATGTGCCAGGGCGCGTAGCCGCGGCTGGTGTTCATGATGATCGTCTCGGCGGCGTCGACGAAGCGCTCGTACTTGCGCCAGTGCTTCCAGTCCTGCTCCTTGACGCGCCAGGACTGGAGCGGGTCGTTCTGGAGCGCCTCCAGGCGCTTCTTCTGCGCCTTCTTGCCGAGGTGCATCCAGAACTTGAGGATCAGCATGCCGTCGTCGACGAGGAGGCGCTCGAGGGCGTGGATCTCGCCGAGGTCCTCCTCGAACTCGGCCCGGGTCCGCTCGCCGTTCACGTGGCGGAGGAAGGGCTGCGAGTACCAGCCGCTGAGGAAGATCCCCAGCTGCCCGCGCGGGGGGAGCTGGCGCCAGAAGCGCCAGTGGTGCGGGCGCTCGAGCTCGCTCTGGCTCGGCTCGTCGAAGGCGCGGGTCGTCATGTAGCGCGGGTCGAGCCACTCGTTGAGCTTGTTGGTCACCCCGCCCTTGCCGGCGCCGTCGACGCCCGCGAACAGGATCAAGACCGGGATCCCCGCCTCGCGGATCTGGACCTGCGCCATGAGCAGGGCCTCGCGCAGGGCGGGCAGGCGGGTCTTGAACTCCTTCTTGCCGACCTTCTGGCCGATCTCGGCGGTCTCGAACATGGCTCCTCCTCTACTCGCTCTGCTGCAGCTCGGCGCGGATCTTCATGTAGATCTCGAAGTAGCGCCACGCCGGGGTCGCGTCCTCCTCCTGGACGTGATCGGGCTTGAGCACCAGGTCGCCCGTGGCGAGCAGCACCTCGCGTACGCGCGGGTTCTGAGCGACCTTGGCCTCGCTGGCCGCGAGGATCAGCTCGTAGTGGCGCGCCTGGTCGGGGCCCTTGAAGCGCAGCCGCTCGCCCCGGTAGCTGATCCAGTCGATCCCCATGGCCTTCATGTTCTCTTCGGCCGCGACCCCAGCGGAGTGGGCGTCGAAGGCCGTCATGGCCTCGACCTCGGCGCGGGTGTGCTTCCAGGTCAGGCCGGGGTGCTGGGCGCGCGGGTCCTCGGGGCCCTCGGGATACTTCATCGCCTGCCAGAAGCCCTCCAGGCTGGCGTAGCGAGTTCCCTCCAGCTCGAAGGGCGTCGCGGCGAAGTTGCTCAGGAGGCCCAGCTCGTGGCGCTTGCTCAGGATCACCTCGCCGGGCCCGGCGGCCTGCGGGAGGATCTCCCACCAGGCCTTCTCGGCCTCGTCGACGGGCGCCCACCAGCGCGCGGGGTAGCGGCCCCCCTCGGTCCGCTCACTGCTCACCTGGCCCTCCGGCTCAGCAGGAGGGGCGTCGCCGCTCGCGCAGCCCGCCAAGAGGGTGAGCAAGAGCGTGAGCGCGAATCGCATGGACACCTCCGCCGCGGCCCGTCAGAGTGGAGCCGTCGCCCTTGCCGAGTCTAGGTGCTGCAGAGGGCTCCGGACTCCCGCTGCGTGAGCGATACTCGAGTCGCCCGTGCCCACTCCACCCCCACACCCGCGACCCGGCCAGCCGCCGCCCCCCTCGGGCCGCTACCCGGGTCATGAGCGTCCCGCTCAGCAGCGCCCGTCTGGGCGCTACCCTGGGCAGCAGCAGACGCCGTCTGGGCGCTATCCCGGGCAGCAGCAGACGCCGTCTGGGCGCTATCCCGGACAGCAGCCAGGGACCGGCCGCCAGCCCGGCCAGCAGCAGGGCGGAGGCGACAGCGGCTCGGACTGGGGTCAGCAGGACAGCCAGTATCCCCGCGTCGGCCCCGGCCAGACGACGCGCACCCCCGGCTCGGCCTGGCCGCAACACCAGAGCGGGAGCGTGCCGGCGCGCCCCCTCGACCCGGCGCGCGGCCAGCGCGGGCCCCGGGAGCAGTCCACCTCCAACTGGCCCCCCACCTCGCCCTCGGGGGAGGGCTCGGCCTGGCAGCGCGACTCGGCCCACCGCCGTCAAGGCCCCGGCCAGACCGTGCGGACCGGCTCCAGCGCGGGCGGGACGGTTCGCGGCGCCGGGCCCGGCGAGGGCTCTTGGCTGGTCGGCCCGACCGGCACGGTGCGCGGCAGCCGCGGCCCGGGAGGGAGCGGCAGGCTCCTGCCCGAGGTCGGCGAGACCCTGGGCGCCTATCAGGTCGTCGAGGTCCTCGGGCAGGGGACGATGGGGCGCGTGTATCGCGCCCAGGACGCCGCGGGGCGCGTGGTGGCGATCAAGGCGCTCCTGGCCGACATGGCCGACAAGGAGGGCGTCGACCGCTTCCTGCGGGAGGGGCAGGCCATGGCCGCGATCCCGCCGCACCCCGGGGTGATGCGGGTCCACTCGGCCAACCACGACGACCGGGTCCCCTACCTGGTGATGGAGTTCGTCGACGGGCAGAGCCTGGAGGACTACCTCGGCACGCACCGCTGCTCGGTGCGCGAGGCCCTGCGCCTGACCCACGCCTTGGCGATGGCCCTGGCCCACATTCACAAGCAGGGCGTCGTCCACCGCGACCTCAAGCCGGCCAACGTGCTGCTCAAGGACGGGCGCAACCCGCTCCTGGCCGACTTCGGCCTGGCGCGGATGGCGGGCGCCGAGCGGCTGACGGCGACGGGGGATCTCCTCGGCACGCCGCTCTACATGCCGCCCGAGCAGGTCCTCGGCCAGCGCGACGAGGTGGACCAGCAGAGCGACGTGTGGTCGCTAGGGGTGATCCTCTACCGCCTGGCCTCGGGGGAGCTCCCCTTCTGCGGCGCGACCTTCGCGGAGACGGCGGACCTGATCGTCAACGAGGAGCCCGAGCCGCTGCACAAGATCTGCGACGAGGCCGGACCCTCGCTGACGCGGATCGTCGAGCGCGCCCTCGCCAAGGACAAGGAGGATCGCTACCCCGACGCGGCGAGCTTCGCCGAGGACCTCGCGGAGCTGATCGAGGTGGGCGCGACCCGCACCACGACCCTGGGGGGGATGCTCACCCGGCGCCGGCGCCGGCAGCTGCTCCGCTTCGTGGGCACGGCGGCGGTGGTGGGGGTGATCGCCTTCGGCGCGGCCCTCTTCGTGAAGAGCACCCTGCAGGAGCGGCGGGCGCGGGCGCTGGCGCGTGACTTTCAGGCGCTCGAGTCCTCGACCGAGCAGGCCTGCGGGAACGTGCTCGACCCGGGCGGGGTGACCCTCGACCCCCTGGCGGCGCAGCTCGAGGAGCTGCGCAAGCGCGACGAGGACGGCCGCTACGCCGAGCGGGCGAGCGCGATCGAGGGCCTGCTCGGACGCGGCCGCTTCGCGCGCGCCCTCGCTCGCCGCGACCGCGAGGCGCTCGAGGAGGCCGCCCAAGGGCCCGCGCCCGCCGAGGACGAGCGCGTGATTCGGAGCGCGATCCTGGCGCAGCTCGCGGGTGAGTCCCTCCTCGACGGCGACGCGCGCCCCTTGCTCGCGATCAGCGAACGCGAGGACGCCCTCGGCACCGCGGCGAAGGTCCTCCTGGCGCGCGCCTGGCTGGAGCGGGACGCGAGCAAGGCCATGGGCTTCCTCAAGGGCGTCACGGGCGCGAGCGCGGAGCTGACTCGCCAGACGGTCCGCCTCTTCGAGGCGATCGACGCCGGCAAGCCAGGGGACGTGGCCGAGATCCAGCGCGAGCTGCCCAGCGATCTGCGCCTGCGCGCGCGCCGGCACGCGGTCCGCAGCGCCCGCGAGCTGCTGGAGCGGGCCCAGCGCGCGCGCGAGAAGGGGCTGGCTCGCGACGAGCAGGTCACCTTGCGCGCGTTGACGCAGCGGATAGAGGTGATCTCCAACCTCGAGGAGCAGGGTCGGGACGAGGAGGCCGAGCGGACCCTGCTCGTGGGCTGCAGCGAGCTGCTCAACGCGCGGGCCGAGGACCCGCGCGAGTGCGACCCCGAGCCCTCGATGCAGGACATCCTCACCTTCTACGAGTCGCTCGCGAAGCTGCGCGTCTACGCGACCCTCCGCGCGCCCGAGAACCTGTTCCGGCTCCTGTTCCGCAACACCAGCCAGGTCTCGATCGCGACGCTGATCCGCTTCTCGGTGGCGCTGGTCCGCCTCGACGTGCCGATCTCGCCCACGATCTTCCTGACCGCCCCCTGGAGCCGCGAGGAAGAGCGCGCGCTCCTGGCCGTCAAGGACCCGGCCGCCCGCTACTTCGCGGTGCGGATCCGCAGCGCGCAGCCCACCACCAAGAACGGCCGCAACCAGCTGCTGAAGTTCCTCGAGCTCAGCCTGAGCGAGCCCGACGGCGCCCCCTTCAAGCTGGGCCCGCGCACGCGGGCCGAGGCCATCTCCTTCGGGGCCGCGCAGGTCCACCTCTCGCTCTCTCGGATGCGCGAGCTGATCGACGAGGCCAAGGAGCTCGACCCCGAGTCCTACTGGGTCCGCAGCGCCGACGCCCTCTGCCTGGCGCTCGAGAACAAGGGGGACCAAGCCCGGGCCCTCATGAAGGCGACCATGGACGAGCACATGGAGGAATACCGCCAGCCGGGGCGGGACCCCGCGGTCTACAGCTCCTTCATGCTGCGTCGCCAGCTGCTGATCCAGGCCCTGCTCGGCGACCGCGAGGAGCTGAAGGAGAGCTTCGAGGACCTCAAGCGCTTCCCGACTCGCTCGGCCCAGGCGATCGCCGAAGAGGTCAACGAGCTCCTGCGGCGGTGAAGGAGCCAGGACCGCCGCCGACGCGCCTCGACGAGGACCAGGGACTCGTCCTCCCCGGCTTCCTGAAGAGCTTCGCGCCCCGCGACCTGCGCCGGGGCCTCCTGCGCTCGCTCGCGGTCGGAGCTTGCCTCGGGCTGCTGGGCGCCCTCGGGAGCCTGCCCCTCGCGGTCTCGCTGGCCTGCCTGGGCACGGTGTTCTTCCCGCTCAGCCTCGCGCAGGTCTGGCTGGCGAGGCGCACCCGCTCCACGCTGGCGCTCGTGCTCCTCGTGACCCTGGTCCTCGCGCTGGGCCTGATCGCCGCGGGCGCGCAATACCACTACCTCCGCGCCCTGCTCGAGAGCCGCCAGCTGAGCGAAGCCCTGGCGGGGAGCTGGGAGTGGCTGCGCGGGCGCTCGGGCGGGAACGTGGCGGTCCTGCTCGGGCCTTGGATCTACCTCAACATCGTGGTCTCGGCGGCCCTCCTGGGTCGGGCCGAGGAAGGCCGGCCCTGGGACGCCACCCGCAGCTCGCTCGGCAACCTGGTCGGCTGCATGGGCTTCAGCGTGGCGGGGCTGATGTTCGTGAGCGAGCTGATCAAGGGGCGCGGGGACGTCCTGGGGCGCTTGTTCGGCGCCCTCTGGGCGGGGATCTGCATCGCGATCTCCTTCGGGATCGTGGCCTACCCGAGCACCTTCGTGCTCCTCTTCGTGCTCCTGATCGCGGACTGGGTCGAGGGGCGCATGTGGCCGCTCCCCAGGAACCCCGGGAACCCGCCCCCCGTCGCTGGCGTGTAGGGGGCTAGCCGCGAGAGGAGCCCCCGTGAAGCGCCGTCCAACCCGCCCCTTCTGCCTGGGTCTCCTGCTCCTGGGGCTCGCTGTCGGCGCCCCGGCCCCCGCGAGCGCGAAGCCCGAGCGGGCCGCCTTCTCGCGGAGCAAGCGCGAGCTGGCGCCCCTCCTCGACGAGGCCCGTCACGCCAAGGCCTACCAGCGGCTCCAGCGCCGCCTGCGGGCGACGCGGATCTCGGTCGACTACCGGCGCGGGGTGGCCCTGGCCGACGTGCTGGCCGAGCTGCGCCAGCGGACCAAGCTCCGCGTGCAGGTCCTGCGCGAAGCCCAGCCCCTGCTCGCCAAGACCAAGATTCGCCTCCGCCTGAAGCAGGTCCGCCTGGCCAGCCTGCTGGAGCTGATCGCGGTCCAGTCCGGTGAGGGCGTGCGCTTCGGCTACCGCCACGGCGTGCTCTGGTTCGGGCTGCTGCCCGAGGAGCACGGCCAGCCCGTGGTGATGCGCTTCTACGAGAGCGCGACGGCCAGCTACAGCCCGCCCGACGCGCCCAAGGGCGAGCCCAAGCTCGAGCTGCAAGTCAAGCCCCAGCGGGCGGCGGAGCGGGCCAAGGCCGAGGCCAAGCCCGAGCTGGAGGACGACGACTGCGGCGGCTGCTGCGAGTGCGGCGGAGGCGGAGCCTAGACGCCTCCCCCCGGCGTCTAGGCCCAGCCTGGCGGCGAACCGGCCAGGACCCAAGGCAAGAGGGCCTGGGTCACGCGCTGCTGGAGCACCCGGTGGGGCGCGGCCCACGGATAGGTCGGGCGCGAGAAGATCGGCGCGACGAGGCGCCAGGTCAGGCGGCCGATCCGACGCCGACCCCGGATCTGGAGCAGCTCGACCTCCGAGGCGCTGGCGTGAGCGGCGCAGGGGCACGCCACCCAGTTGCGAAGAGCGTCGACCCAGTCCGCGTTGGGGGCGCGCCGCGGCGGGAGGAGCCGCGTCTCGAGGAGCGCCAGCACGGCCCGCACGCAGGGGGTCCTGCCCCAGCGCGAGAGGCCCTGGATCCACTCGCCGACGCGTTCGCCCTGGGGCGGCTCCGCTCCGAGCGCTTCGCACACGCGGGGCTCGCCGAGGTAGGCGAGCAGCTCCGCCCGCTTGGGCTCGATCAAGCCGGCGCGCAGCTCTCGATAGAAGAGCTCAGCCTCGGCTTCGGGCTCGAAGCCGGCCTGGCGGGCCTGTCGTCGTAGAGCGAGGTCGGTCATGTCCTGGGTCCTGCGCTGAGGACGCGGGACCCTCCCGCGGGTGTCGCGGGAGGTCGGGCCGCCGCTCGCTAGGTCAAGGCCGCGAGACCCTCTCGCGGCCGTTCCGCGCCCTGAGGCGCGATGTGTTGATCACGTCCTTGGCGAAGAGCTGCAGGATCGTGAAGCTGTCCCACCCCGCGACGTCGCCCGCGCTCAGCCCCGGAGTGAGGGTCACCTCGTCCATGAACACGTCGTTGAAGACACCCTGCAGGGTGCTGTAGATCGCGGCCTCGTCCATGGCGCCGTCCTCCCGCTGCTGAGACCGCTCCGCCCCTCCTAGAGCGCGGCGACCTTCTGCACGATCTCGGGGTCGAAGTAGTTCGCGCGCATGCCGGCGTCCAGCACGATGTGCTGGGCGTTGATCCCGCCGCTGCGCGGCGAGAGCAGGAAGGCGACCGTGTCGCCGACCTCGCTCGTCTGGACCGCCTTCTTGCGCAGGGTCGCGGCCTCGGCGAAGAGGTAGTTGGGGATGTAGTTGGGGATCCCCGCGGACGCGCTCGTCTTGAGCAGGCCCGGGCACACCGCGTTGAAGCGGACCTGGCGCTCGCCGAAGGACTTGGCCAGGAACACCACGGCCGAGTCGAGGGCGGCCTTGACCGGGGCCATGTAGCCGTAGTTCTGGGCCGCCATCTCGGTGGTCGAGATCGAGATCGTGACCGCGGCCGCGCCGGCGGGGTCGAAGTGGGGCGCGAGCGCGTTGGCGGCGGCGATGAAGCTGAAGCAGCTGATGTTGACCGCCTGGAGGAAGTCCTCGCGCACGGTCTGCTCGAAGCCGACGAGGCCCTGGCTGTAGTTGGCGAAGGCGATCGAGTGGACCAGGCCCGCCAGCTTGCCGCCCGCGAGCTCGCCGACATCGGCGGCCAGCTGGTCGATGTCCTCCTGGCGCTCGACGTCGCAGATCAGCAGCGGCTCGTCGGGGATCAGCTTCTTGCGCAGCTGGTCGTAGCGCTCCTGGCTGCGGCAGGACCAGATCACCTTGGCGCCGGCCTCACGCAGGGTCTTGCCGGTGTGGAAGGCCACGCTCTTCTTGTTGGCTACGCCCATGATCAAGATGGGCTTGCCCTCGAGCTTGAGGAAGTCGCTCACTCGAATCGCTCCTTAGCCGGCGGCCAGGGCGCAGGCGAAGCTGCAGGCCACGGCCAGCTTGCCGTCGACCTTGGCCTTGCCCTTGAGGTGGAACAGGGTCGGCATGCTGTCTTCGATCTCGACGCTGATCTCGATCGTGTCGCCGGGGCGGACCATGCGCTTGAAGCGGGTGTCCTTGATCCGGGTCATGACGGGGACCTTGCCCTCGGCGACGGCCTCCTTGCCCTTGGCGCTGAGCAGGATCGCGCCGGTCTGGAAGATCGCCTCGCACACCAGCACGCCGGGCAGGATCGGCTGGCCGGGGTAGTGGCCGCGGAACACGTCGAGGTCAGGGGCGATGTGCTTGCGGGTCAGGATCGCGTCTTCGCTCTGCTCGACGATCTCGTCGACCCACAGGAAGGGGTCGCGGTGGGGGATCGCCTCGAGCACGGCCTCCTTGCTCATTAGGAGCCCACCCCAGCGGTCTTGCCCTCGACCAGGAAGGCGTTGACCTTCTCGGACTGGATCCGGCCGTAGTTCATGGTGCCCAGCCAGCCCGACATGATGATCCCGACCGAGCCCGCGTGATAGAGCCCGCGGATCTCCTCCTGGAGGTTCATGCTGATCGGGAGACCCTCGAACTTGGTCCCGAAGGAGGCGCCGCCCCAGTGGCGGGTGTAGCGCTTGAAGGTCCGCGGGGTGCTCGCCTCGACCCACTCGATCTTCTCGCGCACGCCGGGCAGGTAGTGGTCCTCGAGGCACTTGATCGTGTCCTCGATGAGCTCGTCCTTCTGCTTCTGGTAGGCGGCGTCGTCGTCGAACACCCAGTCCTCCCACCAGGCGTTGGTCGAGCTGACCAGCGCGGTCCGCTCGGGCGACACGCCGGGGCGAATGCTCGGGTAGTAGACCGAGAAGGTGCGGCTGGTCGCGGGCTGGGCCAGGAGCGCCTTGTAGTCGTAGGTCGGGTGCGTGCTCGTGAAGAGCAGGTCGCCGATGTCGGGGATCGTGGCCCCGTCCTCGAGCCCGATATAGACCTGGGTCGAGCTGTTGTTGAGCCGGACCGCGTTGACCTGCTGAATGAAGCGCGGGTCGAACTGCTCGTCGCCGACGAGCTGGTGGATCGTCTGCAGGATGTTGGCGTTGCTGACCACGACCTTGGCGTTGATCTCGCGCCCGTTGACCAGCACGCCCTTGACCTCGCCCTGCTCGACGAGGATCTGCTGCACGTCGGCCATGATCCGAATGTCGACGCCGTTGCGCTCCATCTCGGCGCGCATCAGCTTGATCAGCTTGTCGGTGCCGCCCTGGTAGATCCAGCAGCCCTTGCGCATGAAGTTGTTGAACACGATCCCGTAGCTGATCGCGGGGTCCTCGGGCGTCGAGCCGTTGGCGTAGGTGATCGGCTCCATCAGGAAGCGGACCACGTCGTTGCGCCCGGGGAAGTACTTCTCGAACAGCTCCGCGGTCGTCATCGAGTTGTCGTCCGAGAAGTTCATCGAGCGCAGCTCTTCGTAGAACGCGTCGACCTTCTCGCGGTCGATCTTGAAGTGCTCGACGAGCAGCCGGGTGAAGTCGCTCCGGTCGAAGTCGGTCTTCAGCTGGTACTGGGGGTTCTCGAAGCGGATCCCCTTGACCTGGACGATGTCGTCGGCGATCTCCTTGGTCCAGTAGCGCCGGCAGCTCTTCTTCATTCCGTGCGGGAAGCCGTGCAGCGAGATGTCGAAGATCCGCTTGCCCTTCCGCTTGAAGAAGCTGGCCAGGCCGCCGAGCTGGTAGTGGTGCTCGAGCAGCAGGACCGAGTGGCCCATCTTGCCGAGCAGGTTGGCGACGGTCATGCCGCCCAACCCCGAGCCGATGACGATCACGTCGTAGCTGGAGTTGACTCCCTTGAGGTGGTCACGGGGGGCCATAGCGGCTCCTCTCTCAGGCCTGCAGGACCCGAGCGTTGGCGATCGAAATGCCCGACAGCATGGCGCCCACGATCCCGAGGAAGCCCTGGTCGGTGCCGGCGATGAACAGCCCGCCCACGGGGGTCAGGCCGTCCTTGCGCTTGGCGGGGGATCCGTAGATCGCGCCGCGCGCGTGCGCCGTGAAGTGTTTGACGGTGGTCGGCGTGAACGAGTCGTGCACCGTCACGTGGTCCCGGAACTCGGGGATCATCGTGACGAGCTTCTCGCACTGCGCCTGGTACCACGACTCCTTGGTCGCCTCGTAGCTGCCGGCCGCCTTCTCCGCGGCCCAGCGCTCGTAGTTGGCGATGTTGGTCACGCGCAGGATCCCCTCGGGGAGCGGCTCGTCGTGGTGGTAGTTGTTGGTCGCGCAGATCACGCCCGAGCGGAGGTCGGCGTGGTCGTCGGCCCCGCGGTAATCGAAGCGCTCGGAGTCGTTGTAGAAGATGATCGTCTTGTCCATGCCGAGCTCCTTGGGCTCGACATCGAGGCACGCGATCGACTCCATGAAGGTCAGGCGGCCGATGACGGTCTCGCCCTCGGCCCGCTCGCTCAGGCCGTCGGTCATGGCCCAGGTCTCGGGCAAGCCGGCGGTCGAGATCACGACCGGAGCGCTGATCTCCTCGGCGGATTCGCTGCGGGGGCGCGGCTTGGAGCTGATCTTGGTCACCCCCCGCTCGCGCTCGAGCCGGACGCCGCTGACCTGGCCGTCTTCGGCCACGATCCGCTCGACCCCGCGCTGGAAGCGCAGCTCGCCGCCCAGCTCGAGGAACTTCTGCTTGAGCAGGTCGATGATCGTGCGCACGCCGCCCTCCGGGCGGGCGAAGCCCTCCCGGAAGATGCTCTTGAACATGATGCAGAACTGCCCGAACTCCATCTCGTTCTCTTCGGCCGAGCCGTAGAACATGAGCGGGCAATAGAGCATGTCGATCAGGAGCGGGTCGCTGAGGTGCTTGGCGAGCACCGGCCGGCTGGGGATCGGCTCCTTGTCGAGCGAGAGCTCGTCGTAGGCCATGACCTCAGCGGTCAGCGCGTCGAAGCCGTCGACCTGATCCGGGAAGGCGCGCGCGACCTCGCTCCGCAGCTGCTCGAAGTCGTTGCTGAAGTCCAGGGTCACCCCGGGGAAGAGGATCTGGCTCCCGTACTGCTCCTTGAGCTGCAGGTCGTCGTAGCGGACCCGCAGCTGGCGCAGGAGCTTGGTCAGCGGCGCGCGCTTGGTCCCCTTGGGCACGTAGTTGGTCATGGCGTGCAGACCAACGTCGAAGGGGCGCTTGAACTTGTGGTAGTAGGAGTTCAGCCCGCCGGGGATGTAGTGCCGCTCCAGGATGAGCACCCGGCGCTCGTACATCGCCAGGCGAATCCCGGCCGAGAGGCCGGCCATGCCGGCGCCGATGATGATGACGTCGTAGTCGCTGGCCACGAGCTCTCTTCTCTCGGTGGTGGCTGGTGTTGGGCTCTATACCTGGGGCTCAATACGAAAGCAGCCCCCGCTCGGCGCGCGCCCGATCGGGCGCGCGGCGGCGGAGGCCACCCTCCGCGCGGCGCACAGGCTAAACGCCTCCGCTGCCGTGCCAAAGGCTCGGGGGAGCTACTCCCTACTTATCGGCCAGCTTGGGGCCGAGGTACTCGACGCAGCTGTCGAGCGAGGCGAGCTTGGGGTAGTCCTCCTCGGGGACCTCGATGCCGTAGCGCTTGCGCAGCTCCATCACGATGTCGAGGAAGTCCATCGAGTCGAGGTCGAGCTGGTCACGCAGACGAACGTCGTGCTTGAGGTCGTCGGTCTCCTCGTCCGGCGCGATGGTGTTGATGATGTCGATGATGACGCCCGGGATCTCGGAACTCTCCACGGCTCCTCCTCCTGTTACTTGACGAAGCGCCGTACGATCACGGCGGAGTTGATGCCCAGCATGCCGAAGCTGCTGTTCAGGACCACGTCGACCTGCTTGACCTCGCGCGGCTCGTTGATCACGAGACCCTTGAGCGCGCACTCGGGGTCGAGCTCGTCCACGTTGATCGTGGGGTGGACGACGTTGTCCTTGAAGCTAGGCAGGTTGCCGGCCAGCTCGAGGGCGCCCGCGGCGCCCATGCAGTGACCGATGTAGCTCTTGGTGTTGTTGACGTAGACGTTGGGGTCGTCGCCCGTCACCTCGCGCACCGCCGCGCACTCCTTGATGTCGCCCGACTTGGTCGCGGTGGCGTGGGTGTTGAGGATGTCGACCTCGCTGGCGTCCATCTTGGCCCGCGCCAGCGCCTTGCGCATGCACTGGGCCTGGCGCTCGGAGTTGGGCAGCACCGGGTCGGTGGCGTCCGAGTTGATCGCGTAGCCGACGATCTCGCCGTAGATCTGGGCGCCGCGCGCCTGGGCGCGCTCGAGGCTCTCCAGCACGTAGATCGCGCCGCCCTCGCTGACGACGATCCCGTTGCGGCTGGTGTCGAAGGGGCGGCTGGCCTTGGTCGGGTCGCTGTGCTCGGCCAGGGCGCCCTGAGCCTTGAAGCTGGCGAAGATCCCGAAGGTCTTGACCGCCTCGCTCACACCGCCGGCCAGGGCCACGTCGACCTCGCCCAGCAGGATCTGCTGGAGGCCCTGGATCAGGCCCGCGTTGCCGGCCGCGCAGGCCGCGCCGATCGTGTAGTGCGGACCGGGGAGGTCCATGTTGATCGTGACCTCGCCCGCGGGGTTGTTGGCGACCGTGCGCGGGTTGTGGTGGTGCGACCAGAAGCGGACGTCGGAGTTGTTGTTGACCGTGAGGTCGTAGACCTCGTTCTCGGTCTCGACGTTGCCGTGCTCGGTGATGCCGAGGTAGACGCCGACGCGGCTGCGATCGAGGGCGTCGAGGTCGACGCCCGAGTCCTTGATCGCCTCCTGGGCGCAGTAGATCGAGATGGAGCCCGCGCGGGTGCCGCGGCGGATCTCCTTGCGCTTCTGATAGCGCTTGGCGTCGAAGTCGCACACCCCGGCGTGGGTCGCGCCGACGTAGCGGATCTCGTAGTCCGAGACGCCGCTGCGCCCCTCGAGCAAGTTGTTGCGGAACTCGCCGAGGTCGTTGCCGTTGGGGGCCGTGAGGCCCAGGCCGGTGATGACGATGCGGTGCTTGGCATCCTGCATGGTCAAGAGCCCTTCTGCGGGTGGGAAAAAGTGTTTTCCGTGTGAGGGCGCGGAAATTACCACACTCGGCGCGCAGGGGATGGACTCGCGTGCCAGCGAGGCCGATCTGAGTCCGAAGTCGCCGTCGCTGTGCGGGTTAGCCCGAGGGCGCCCGGCGCCCATGATGGCGGCGGCATGCCTCAGGGACCCGTGCTAGACTCCGCGCCCCCATCGAGGCTCGGAAATGCGTTTTACCCGTGTTGCGATGCCGGCATTTGGCTACGAGCTGCCCCCTCGGGTGGTCAGCTCGGCGGCCCTCGAGGACCGGCTCGCCCCCCTCTACGACAAACTCTCCATGTCGCCTGGGCGTCTGGAGATGATCAGCGGTGTGCGCGAGCGACGCTTCTGGGAGCCGGAGACGGCGCCCTCGAGCAAGAGCGTCCTCAGCGTGCGCAAGGCGCTCGCCAAGGCCGACATCGAGGTCGGTCGGGTCGGCGCGTTGGTCCACACCTCGGTGTGCCGCGACTACCTCGAGCCCGCCACGGCCAGCGTCGTCGCCGGGCAGCTCGGGCTCTCGCCCCACGCCATGGTGTTCGACATCTCGAACGCCTGCCTGGGCTTCATGAACGGGCTGATCACCGTCGCCAACATGATCGAGCTCGGCCAGATCGATGTCGGCGTGGTCGTCTCGACCGAGGCCGGCGAGAACCTGGTCGACACGACCGTCAACTACCTGCTCGAGAAGAGCAAGAACGGCGTCACCCGCCGCTCGCTCCGGCCGAGCTTCGCCTCGCTCACCATCGGCTCCGGCTCGGTCGCGGCGGTGCTGACCAAGCGTGAGCTGCGCGAGGGCCCGCGCCTCTTGGGCGGCGCCTGCGCCCAGGCCACCGAGCACTTCCAGCTCTGCCGCAGCGCCCCCGACCAGGGCTTCGCGCACGGCGCCTCGCCGCTGATGGACACCCACGGCGAGGACGTGCTCTCCTTCGGGACCAAGCTCGCGAGCCAGGCCTGGGAAGCCTTCACCGACACCCTCGGCTGGGACAAGGACACGCCCGACCAGATCGTGTGCCACCAGGTCGGCGCGAGCTACCGCAAGGCGCTCTTCGGCGCGCTCGAGCTCGACATCGACAAGGACCACCCCACCGTCGAGTGGCTGGGCAACATCGGCTCGGTCTCGCTCCCGATCTCGCTCGCGCTCGCGAGCGAGGAGGGCAAGCTGAGCCCCGCCGACAAGGTCGCGCTGCTGGGGATCGGCTCGGGCCTCAACTGCGTCATGCTCGGCGTGGAGTGGGCCTAGCTCGTGGGGTTCTCGGTCCAGGAGCTCGGTGACCTCTACCCGTGGACGCCGAAGCGCTTCCAGGTCGAGGAGGGCGTCGAGATCTCGTATCTGGACGAGGGACCGCAGGACGCCGAGGAGTCGATCCTCTGCGTCCACGGCAACCCGACCTGGAGCTTCTACTACCGCGGGATCGTGAAGGCCTTCGCGGGTGAGCGGCGGGTCGTCGTCCCCGACCACGTCGGCGCCGGCACCTCGGACAAGCCGCAGGACTACGCCTACACGCTCAAGAGCCACGTCGACAACCTGAGGGCGCTCGTCGAGCAGCTCGACCTGAAGAAGGTCACCCTGGTCGTCCACGACTGGGGCGGCCCGATCGGCCTCTGCTGGGCGCTGCTGCGCGGCGGGCTGGAGCGGGTCGAGCGGGTCGTGATCCTCAACACCTCGGCCTTCCTCAGCAAGTCGATCCCCTTCACCATCGACATTTGCCGGATCCCCGGCTTCGGCGCGCTCTGCATTCGCGGGCTGAACGCCTTCGGTCGCGCCGCCGTGGTCCGCGCCGTGGCCAAGCCCATGGCGCGCGAGGTCAAGCGCGGCTACCTCGGCCCCTACGGCTCGTGGGCCGAGCGGGTCGGGCACCTCGAGTTCGTGCACGACATCCCGATGCACCCCGGCATTCCCAGCTACGCCCTGGTCCAGGAGCTCGAGCAGAAGCTGCCGACCCTGGCCGAGCGGCCGGTGATGCTCTGCTGGGGCGGCAAGGACTTCTGCTTCCACGACGGCTTCCTGGAGGGCTTCAAGGAGCGCCTGCCCGAGGCCGCCGTGCACCGCTTCGCCGGGGCCGGGCACTACGTGCTCGAGGACGCCGGCGACGAGGTGATCGCGCTGATGCGCGACTTCATGGGCGCGGACGCAGCCAGCGGGAGCGAGGCGCCCAGCGAGCAGAACGCCTCGACCGCCGTCTGAGCCGGTGAGCTCCTCGCCGGCGCTCGACGTGACCGCCTCCGACGAGGCCTCGGGGCCCAGCGCTCTCTCGGCGAACGACGCCTTCAACATCGCGCACCACCTCCCTCGTCAGGCGGCTGAGCGCCCCTACGCGCGGGCGGTGGTGATCCCGCGTGAGCGCGGCAAGGACGGGCGGCGGGCCTACGCCCAGGCGACCTTCCTCCAGCTGAACCAGCTCTGCGATCGCTACGCCCACGCGCTGCGCGCGGCGGGCGTCGAGCGGGGCCAGCGAGTGCTGATCCTGGTCAAGCCGGGCGCCGAGCTGGTGGCGGTGATCTACGCCGTGTTCAAGCTGGGCGCGGTCGCGGTGTTCATCGACCCCGGCATGGGGCTCAAGAAGCTCGTCGAGTGCGTGGCGCGGATCGAGCCCGCGGCCTTCGTGGGCGTCTCGCGCGCCCAGGCGGCCCTGGCCCTCTTCGGGCGGCGCGCGCTCGAGACGGTCAAGGTCCGGGCCCTGGTCGGCGGGGGCCTGGGCTGGGGCGCGCTGGACCTCGACCAGGCGGCGCGGGACCTCGCAGCCCTGGGCGCGGGCGGCGAGCCCTTCGAGATCGCGCCGACCCGGGCCAGCGACACGGCCGCGGTGCTCTTCACCAGCGGCAGCACGGGCCCCGCCAAGGGCGTCGTCTACCAGCACGGCATGTTCCAGGCCCAGGTCGACCACCTGCGCGAGGTCTACGGGATCGAGCCGGGCGAGGTCGACTTGCCCGGGCTGCCGGTGTTCGCGCTCTTCAGCGTGGCCTTCGGCGCCACGACCGTGTTCCCCGACATGGACCCGACCAAGCCGGCCCAGCACGACCCCAAGCTGTGGGTCGAGGCGATCGAGGACCACGGGGTGACCTACTCCTTCGGCTCGCCGGCGATCTGGTGGCCCGTGGCTCGCTACTGCCGGGAGCGCGGGATCAAGCTCCCCTCCCTGCGGCGGGTGCTGATGGCCGGGGCCCCGGTCCCGCCGGCCCTGCACGAGCAGCTCGCCGAGCTGCTCGGCCCCGACGCGCGCACCCACACCCCCTACGGCGCGACCGAGGGCCTGCCGGTCAGCACGATCGACGGCGAGACCCTGATCGAGACCTTCGCGGCGACCCGCGAGGGCGCGGGGACCTGCGTCGGTCACCCCTTGCCCGGCGTCGACGTGCGGGTGATCGCGATCAGCGACGAGCCGATCGCGCGCTTCGCCGACATCGAGGGGCTCGGGCCTGGCGAGCGGGGCGAGATCGTGGTCGCCGGTCGCCAGGTGACGCAGGAGTACTGCGAGCTGCCCGAGGCGACCGCCGCGGCCAAGATCCGCGAGGGCGAGCGGGTCTGGCACCGAATGGGGGACATGGGCTACCTCGACGACGAGGGCCGGCTGTGGTTCCTGGGGCGCAAGAGCCACCGGGTCGAGACCGGGAGCGAGCGCCTCTACCCCGTCGCCTGCGAGGCCGTGTTCAACGAGCACCCCAAGGTCTATCGCAGCGCCCTGGTCGGGATCGGCGCGCGGGGAGCGCAGACCCCCGCGATCGTGGTCGAGCCCCTGGCAGGCCACTTCCCGCGCGGCGCTGCGGCTCAGGCCAGCTTCCGCGAGGAGCTCGCCCAGCTGGCCCAGGCCCACGAGCACACCCGCGGGATCGAGCGCTTCCTCTTTCACGAGTCCTTTCCGGTCGACCTGAGGCACAACGCTAAGATCCGCCGCGGCGACCTCGCCGCCTGGGCGAGCGCTGCGCGTTGATGCGGCGGGGGACTTCGATGGGTGAATGGGTGCGCAGCGCTCGGTGTCTTCTGGGGGGGCGGTGCCCCCCCAGACCCCCCATCTGG
>MDTG01033628.1_pt1 | contig 40997 bp, 32 predicted proteins | sample 811421 | NCBI WGS metagenome assembly MDTG01 (sample SAMN05326645, study PRJNA326480) | marine metagenome | isolation source: seawater | place: Pacific Ocean: South East | collected 2011 | reverse complement strand
TGGAGTTGAACCAACGACCTTCGGAGCCACAATCCGACGCTCTAACCAACTGAGCTACGTCTGCACGTCAATTCGGTGGCGGAACCTAGTGCCAATTCAGCGGGAATGCAAGAGCCCGCGACACGCCGCGACCACGCTCGTCCACAGGTGAGGGAAAGCGGGCGCGACACCACAAACCGCCAAGCGCGAAGGGGCCCGCCACGGTCTCGCGGCGGGCCCCTTCACAGGTGCTGTGTTCAGGCGCGATTTACGCGACCTTGAAGTCCTTGGACGCCTTCTCGACGGCGCCCTTGACCGTGTCCGACACTTCGCCGGAGAGCTTGGTGGCAAGCTCCTGCATGTCCTTGGCCTGCGCCGTGAAGGCGTCGAACTGGCTGCGGATGAAGCCGGTCTGCAGCTCGATCGCCTCGGCCAGCGACTTCACCTCGAACAGGTCCTTCGCGAACTGGAAGGTCGCGTCGGAGTTGGCCTTGGCGGCGTCGAGGGCCTTGTGGTTCAGGTCGAGAACGCCGCGACGGCTGGTCTCGAAGCTGTCTTCCATCATGTCCGTGGCGTCCTCGGCCATGGTCTTCATGCGTGCGTAGGTCTCACGCGCCTGCTCGATGCCCTTCTCGGCCATCTCGCGGGTGGCGGCGGGGATTTCCATCTTCGGCATGGCAAAAGCCTCGAAATTCGGGAACGCGACGACAGTCTCGTCAGCGGTCTTGGTGGTCTTGGCGCGCGGTGCTTTCGGCGCGGCGGTCTTGGTCTGCGTCTCGGTCATGCTTGCAACTCCTTGTTCCGCTCCAGACCGCCCGGCAGGGGCCTGCCCGGCGGTGCGGGAAGAGGTCGTGCGATCGCCAAGCAACACATGCTCCGATCGCCGTTGTACGACCTCCAATATAGGAGCACCTCTTGTGCATTGCAACATAATTATTGCGACGCACAAAAAAATTGGGCGGAAGGAGGGCGTGCATGATGCACGCCCTCCTTCCGCCCTGGATATACAAGCCTGCGGATTGGCTCAGTCGCCGGAGGATCCGCCGCGCGTTGCCGACTGGGCGGCGGACTGGGCCGCCGTCTGCGCCGCCTTGGTCGCCTTGTCGCCGAGATCGCGCACCTGCTCGCCCAGCGACTCCATCTGCTTGCGCAGGTAGTCGCTCTGAAGCTTCACCATCTCGTTGACATCTCCGGCGCGCACCATCTTCTGCGCCAGTTCGAAGGCGGCGGCGATGTTTTCCTCGCTGTACTCCAGCGCCGTGCGCTGGATGTTGTCCGCGTCCGCCTTGGCCGTTTTCGCCTGGTCCTCGACCGTGCCGACCGCCTTGCGCGCGGCCACCATATAGTCATCGAAGGCCTTGCGGGCCTGCTCGACGCTGCGGTCGGCGAGATCACGCATCTGGTCGGGGATCTCGAAGCCAGGTGTCTTGCCCGTCGTCATATCGCCTCTCCTTGCATTGCCGGTGGTCGTTCGTTGCACTGGTCGTCGGCTGCAATGGGCATTCATCGCAGCGACCCTGGAAACGTCACATGGTCACATCACAAGCCGAAGCGCCCGAACACCGCATGCCTCCGTCTGGGGGCACACAACCGCGCCGGGAGCACTTTCGCCCTGGATGCAACCCTTAGCGATCCTAGATGAAATCGCGATGAAATGGAGCCCCGTCTATCGTCGGGACTTCGAGCGGGCAGACGTCAGGTTAACCACTGCGGGAAAGAATCGGCCAATCAACCGCCCGGAACGTGGACGACTCGTGGGCAAGGCGATATTTACACTCTGTTTACCGCACCGGGCGCAGTGAGGCCAAGTGACGGCCATTTCCGCGACCTTGTTCGCGTGCAACAGTCGCGGCGGCCGGGACAGCGGAGCCAGACGGGCTGAAAGGCGGAGGCGACATGCCAATGGACAGCCAGTTGAGCACCTTCATGACATTGAGCGGCTTCGCGGCCGCGAGCCTGCATCTGGGTGATCAAAGACCGGCCTGGATCTGGGCACGGGACGGCAAGACGGTGCTCTGGGCGAATCCGGCCGGAGCCGCCTTCTTCGGCGTGCGCTCCCTGGCAGCCCTGTCCGACCTGTCCGGCCATGAGCGCGCTCCCGCGCGCCCGCACATCATGCGCGTCGCTGAAAGCGGCCCGGTCGACCGCGACACGACGGACCGGCTTCGCTTCTATCGCGGCCTGCGTGTCATGCTGGTGACCTGCTCCTGCCGCCGCATCACACTTCCCGGCGGGGAAAGCGGAGCGCTCATTGTCGCCCTCGATGCCGGCACCGCCGTGACCACGCCGCTCTCGCAGGCACTCGTCGACCTCGTGTCAGGCGGGGCCGCCGCACGCGAAACCTCCGCGATCGTCTTCGACGCGAAGGGTCAGGTCGCCGCAAGCTCCTCAACGCTCGGCACTCCGGACTTCGACGATGTGTCCAGGGCCCTGCGCGCGGCCAAACATGCCCCGGCGCGCGCCATGCTTTCGCTTGGCGACGGCGATCACGCGAGTGTTCTGCTGATGCTCGACAGCGGCGAGACCCTAGTGCTTCTCGATAATGAGGCACAGGCCGGCGTCGATGAAACCGCCCCCCCTGACGCGCCGGATGCCATCTCGGAGATCGACACCACGGATGCCATCGCGGCAGACGAGGCCCCGGGCGAGGACGTTGCCGACAGCGCATCCGAACCGGAAGCCGACGAGGAGACCGTGCCGGATGCCCGTGACGGGTCGCCCGTGCGGCAACGCATTGCAAGCGCCACGGGTCTCTTCGCCTTCGCCAGCGCGACACGGTTTCTGGCACGCAAGGAGCCTGCCGCCGAGCCCGTGACCTCGGAAAATCAAGAGGCCAGCGAGCCCGACGCCCCGGAGACGTCCACCGCTGACGCCACTTCGCCCCAGGAGGGTGTTTCCGCTTCGCACCTGCCGGAAACGGGGCGCGAGGACACACTCTCGGCGGAGACGCTTGCGGCCGAGGAAATGCTCGCGGAGGAACTTCTGGGTGAAGAGCCCTCTGCGGAGGAGGCCCCTTCGCAGGATGAGCAGTCCGTCTCGGAAGACGACACAACCGATCCCGAGGCCACAGTCGGGGCGAGTGCGGAAGCGCACGCCGAAGCGGAAAACACTTTCGGGGAATCCGTCACGGAGGCAGCCCACTCCCGTCCCCTGGTGGCAGACGACTCGCGCACGGATGTAACCCTTCCGGCCCCGGCCGATTTCACCGAGGCGATGCCCGTCGGGAGCGAGACGGACGAGACTGTCGAGGAAGCCCGGACTGGCGACGAGGAAACGGTCGATGAGCCACGTGCCGCGCCGGCGCTCGCCGCACATGCCGATGATGATTTCGTCTTCGAACCGCGCGACCGGGCCATCCGCTTTGCATGGAAGATGGATGTGGAGCGCCGGTTCACCTTCCTCTCGCCGGAGTTCGAGGACGCGCTCGGACCGCTTGCCGCCGATATCGTTGGCAAGAGCTGGGACGAGATCGCCGAACGCTTCGAAATCGATACCGACGGACGCGTCGCCGCCGCGCTGAAGCGCCGCGACACGTGGAGCGGCCGCACCGTGCTGTGGCCGGTAAGCGGCCATGCACTGCGCGTTCCGGTGGACATGGCCGCCCTGCCGGCCTTCGACCGGCAACGGGTGTTCGAAGGCTTCCGCGGGTTCGGCGTGTGCCGCACCGGCGAGGCGGAGACGGATCCGGAGGCCCTTGGCATTCGCCTGGCCATCGAGGACACGCCGGCGCAGCCCGAAGACCAGCCCGCCCAGGATGAGCCTCAGGCCGCCGGCGATCCTGATGAGAGCGGCGCGGCAGCGGCCATCGCGCCAACCTCCGCAGCCGATGGCGCGGCGGTTGCGCTCGCATCGGACCTGGAAGACGCCCCGGACAACGCCGGGGAGACTCCGGAGCCTGAGGTGTCTGAAACGCCAGAATCAGACGCGGCCGAAGCCGCCGAAGAGGACGCGGACGACGAGGCTGCGGTTGTCGAGCCGGAAGCCGGACAGGACGAGCTCGAGGAGACCGAGCCGGAACCCACCGGACATGCATTCGATGCGGATGACGCAACGGTCGATGAGAACGACTTCCTCGAGGAGGCAGAGCCCGAGGACGAGGCCGCCATCGACGCGGTGGACGAGGACGTTGAAGACGTCTCAGGTGCCGAAGAGAAGCCGCAAGAAGCATCCGACGAGATTTCGGCGTCCCCTGCCGATGCCGGCCTGACGGACACGGACGACAACGCGGAGCCCTCCTCCGTTCTGGAGATGGACGAGGATCTTTTCGCTCCCGCCGCTGCTGCGGCGGCTTCGGCGGCAGCGGCCGTGGTCCTGTCGGAAACCGACGACGACGCGCCCCGGCAGCAGCCCGAGGCGGAGGTGGAAGAGTTCCTGGAAGCCGAGTTCGAGGAGATCGAGCCGGACGACCAGCAAGCCGATCCCGTCGAGGGTGAGGAAGCCGTCTCCGAGCGAGACATGCCCGACCTCCCGGCGTCAATGAGGGACGATACGGGGACGCCGGTCGACACGGCGCTGGAGACCTCGCGCCTGTCGAAGCCGGAGCGGGACGCCTTCCGCAAGATCGCCGAGGCGCTGGGTGCCCGCACGGCGGACGAGGCCGAACCCGAGCCCCATGCGACGGACGGACAAGCCGCTCCCCGGGCGCCAGAGCGTGCCGGCCATGGTGTGGTGGAGCCGCTTGGCATCATCGCGCGTCCGGTCGAACCGGCAAAGCGCACGCCGCGCACGTCGCTTCTCGACAAGCTGCCGGTTGGCGTCGCGATCATCGCCGACGATACCGTCATCTACGCCAATACGACGCTGCTCACGCTGTCGGGATACGCCAATCTTGCCGCCCTGCAGGAAGCCGGCGGTCTAGACGCCCTGTTTGCCGAACCGGAGGACTGGCCCAGCTCCCTGCCCGGCTCCATGACCGAGCGCACCATGCGCCTGCGGCTCGCAGATGGCGGCGCCAAGCCGGTGAAGGCCCGCCTGCACAGCGTGGAGTGGAACGACGACACGGCACTGATGATGTCGCTCGTCGACCGTCACGATCCGGCGCAGGAAGCCGCGCTCGACCGGCTGCACGAGGTACAGACCGCACTGGCCCTTTCGGAAGAGCAGGTCGCCGAAATGGACGCCGTGCTCGAGACCGCGACCGACGGCGTGCTCATTCTCGATGAGAACGGCGCCATCGTGAAGGTGAACCGCTCGGCGGAGGCCCTGTTCAACGCCTCCCGCGACGAGATGAACGGCGCGCCCCTCATCAATTACCTGGCGCCGGAAAGCCACCGCGACGCGCTCGACTATCTCGACGGGCTGGCCCGCAACGGGGTCGCGAGCGTGCTCAACGACGGACGCGAGGTGATCGGCCAGGTGGGATCGGGTGGTCTCATTCCGCTGTTCATGACCATCGGCCGGGTCGGCCATGGCGCGGACGGGCCGCGCTTCTGCACGGTCCTGCGCGACATCACCCAGTGGAAGAAGGCGGAGGAGGAACTCACCGACGCCAAGCGCCAGGCGGAAAGCGCCAGCTCCAAGAAGTCCGACTTCCTGGCCAAGATCAGCCACGAGATCCGCACGCCGCTGAACGCCATCATCGGGTTTTCCGAGGTGATGATGGAGGAGCGCTTCGGCCCCGTGGGCAACGACCGCTACAAGGGCTACCTGCGCGACATCCACAATTCGGGCTCGCACATCATGAGCCTGATCAACGACCTTCTCGACCTGTCGAAGATCGAGGCGGGAAAGCTGGACCTGACCTTCGAGGCGGTCTGCGCCAACGACATCATCCGCGAGTGCGTTGCGCTGATGCAGCCGCAGGCCAACCGCGAGCGCGTCATCATTCGCGCCAGCCTGCCGACGTCGGTTCCCAAGGTCGTCGCCGACGGACGCTCGGTGCGCCAGATCGTGCTCAACCTCCTGTCCAACGCGATCAAGTTCAACCAGCCGGGCGGACAGGTGATCGTGTCGACGGCGCTGGAAGACAGCGGCGAGGTGATCCTGCGCGTGCGGGACACGGGGCTCGGCATGAGCAATCAGGATCTCGCGGCGGCGATGGAGCCCTTCCGGCAGTTGCACACCGCCCGCCACGGCGGCGGCACGGGCCTCGGCCTGCCGTTGACCAAGGCTCTGGTGGAGGCAAACAGGGCGAGCTTCCGCATCGACTCCGAGCTCAATCACGGCACGCTGATCGAGATCACCTTCCCGCCTCAGCGCGTACTCGCCGAATAGGCAGGCCCAACGGCACGCGGCGGCCAGCGCGGGCATTGACCGCGCGTGGCCTCCGGGCCAGTCTTGGCAACCCATTCCAAACGACGTGCACGCAACCGATGTGCGCGTCCTTTCACGCCGGACCTGCCATGCTGACACTCGCTGCCATCGAGGATGCCGCGGACATCGTCTACCGCGCCATGAACCCGACCCCGCAATACTCCTGGCCGCTGCTCGGGGAGGCCATCGGACGCAAGGCCTGGGTCAAGCACGAGAACCACACGCCGACCGGGGCCTTCAAGGTGCGCGGCGGTCTCGTCATGATGAAAGGGCTTGCCGAAAGGCTGCCGAGCGGCTCCGGCGTCATTTCCGCGACGCGCGGCAACCATGGACAGAGCATGGCCTTTGCGGCCGCGCGTTACGGGCTTGCCTGCACCATCGTCGTGCCGGAAGGAAATTCGCGCGAGAAGAATGCCGCCATGCGCGCTTTCGGCGCGGACCTGATCGAGCACGGCGAGGACTTCGATGCAGCCAAGGCGCACGCCGTTATGCTGTCGGAGGAGCGCGGGCTGACCATGGTGCCGAGTTTCCATGTGGACCTCGTGCGCGGCGTCGCCACCTACGCGACCGAGTTCCTGCGCGCCGTCAAGGATCTCGACGTGATCTACGTTCCAATCGGGCTCGGATCGGGCATCTGCGGCGTGATTTCCGCACGCGACGTGCTGAACCGCAAGACGAAGGTCGTCGGCGTCGTGTCCGACCAGGCCGATGCCTATGCCCGCTCCTTCGAGAGCGGCACGCTCACGGACACCGCAAGCGCGGCAACCTTCGCGGACGGCATGGCCGTTCGCTGCCCGGACGAGGCCGCACTTGCCGTGATCCGCGCAGGCGCGGAAGACGTCGTGCGGGTCAGCGACGACCAGATCGCCGAGGCGACGCGCCTCTACTATCGCGCCACCCACTCGCTGGCTGAAGGCGCGGGCGCCGCCGCCCTCGCCGCGCTCATGAACGACACGCACAGAGGCGAAACCACCGGCGTCATCCTGAGCGGGCAGAACATCGACGCGGATCTGATGGCCCGTGTCCTTGCCGGCGAAACGCCGCGCGTCTGAAGCCGCGTCGACACGAAGTGGCATCCTGGATGCGGCGGATGCGCCGCATTTCCCGCCAGCGGCCCACGCGCACGGGAACCCGCGACTTTATAATCATTCCAAACTATTGATTTCGCACCCGATATATCTTGACACGGACACTCCTGTTTTTAAGATACGCGCGCTTGAGTGTCCTAACGTCATCTCGAGCATATCCCCCCACGTCAGGGTCTTGACCCCTGACCGTTTGGAGACAGTGATGACACGCTTCCTCGACAAGACCCGCAAGACCCTGGTCTCGGGCCTCGTGCTCGCCGCAGTTGGCGCCACGCCGGCCTTCGCCGACGGCGAGGTGAACATTTATTCCTATCGCCAGCCGTTCCTCATCGAGCCGCTGCTGAAGGCGTTCACCGAGGAAACCGGTATCAAGACGAATGTGATCTTCGCCTCGAGCGGCCTCAGCGAGCGCATCCAGGCCGAGGGCGAGAACTCGCCGGCCGACGTGCTGCTGACCGTCGACATCGGGCGCCTCGACGGCGCCAAGCAGCTGGGCATCACCCAGCCGATCGAGTCGGACGTGGTCAACGAGAACATCCCCGCGCAGTACCGTGACTCCGAAGGCCACTGGGTTGGTGTCACCACCCGCGCCCGCGTGGTCTACGCCTCGAAGGATCGCGTCGAGCAGGACGCCATCACCTACGAGGAGCTGGCCGACCCGAAGTGGAAGGGACGCATCTGCACCCGCAGCGGCCAGCACGTCTACAACGTTGCCCTGTTCGCAGCCATGGTCGCCCACAAGGGTGAGGAAGCCACCGAGACGTGGCTCGAGGGTCTGCGCGACAATCTCGCCCGCAAGCCCGCCGGCAACGACCGCGCCCAGGTCCAGGGCATCTATTCGGGCGAGTGCGACATCTCGATCGGCAACACCTACTACATGGGCGCCATGCTCCAGAACGAGAAGGAGCCGGAACAGAAGGAATGGGCGAACTCCGCCAAGATCCTGTTCCCGACCTTCGAGGACGGTTCCACACATGTGAACATCTCGGGCATGATCCTGGCCAAGCACGCGCCGAGCAAGGCCGAAGCGATGAAGCTCATCGAGTTCCTCAGCTCGGACGAGGCGCAGAAGATCTACGCGGAGGCCAACAACGAATATCCGGTCGAGCCGGGTATCGAGCCGTCCGAGCTGGTCGCGTCCTGGGGCACATTCAAGCCCGATACGCTGCCGCTCGAGGAGATCGCCAAGAACCGCAAGACCGCCAGTGAGCTGGTCGACAAGGTCGGCTACAACGACGGTCCCGCGAGCTGATCCTGGCGCGATCCCCGCAAGCTTCCGGCGCCCGGTCCATGACCGGGCGCCTTTGCCGTTTTCCGGAGAGGGCGGCAAACGGACATGACACACCGATGAGCGAACGGACCGGCCTGCCGACGGGCGACGGGACCGGCCATACCGAGCAGACATGACCGACCTGTCCCATCCCTTGCGGTCCGACGCCGCGCAGGCACCGCGCTCAGCCGCGACACGCTCCGACCGGCTGTGGACCCTGGCGGGCGTCATCGTCGCCGCCCTCACCCTGCTTCCCGTGCTGTCGCTCGCGCTTCTGGCCGCCCAGCCGACGGGAGACGTCTGGACGCATCTGGTCGGCACCGTGCTCCCTCGCTCGCTGTGGACGACCTTCCTGCTGATGGCCGGTGTCGGCGCGCTGACACTTACCCTCGGGGTGGGCACGGCCTGGCTCGTGACCATGTGCCGCTTCCCCGGACGCGCCTTCTTCGACTGGGCGCTGCTCGTTCCGCTGGCGGTGCCCACCTACATCATCGCCTACACATACGTCGAAATTCTCGACTACACGGGTCCGGTCCAGTCCGTGATCCGCGCGATCTTCGGCTTCACCACCTCACGGGACTACTGGTTTCCCGAGGTGCGTTCCCTTGGCGGCGCCATCTTCGTCATGGGCTTCGTGCTCTACCCCTACGTCTACCTGACGACACGAGCATCCTTCCTGCTCCAGTCCGCCTGCGCGCTGGATGTGTCACGCACGCTGGGCGCGGGCCCCATGCGGCTGTTCTTCCGCGTGGCGCTGCCGCTTGCCCGCCCGGCGATCGTCGTCGGCGTGTCGCTTGCGCTGATGGAGTGCCTGAACGACATCGGCGCGGTAACCTTCTTCGGCGTCCAGACCATGACGTTCTCGGTCTATGACACCTGGATCAACCGCTCAAGCCTGGCCGGTGCCTCCCAGCTTGCAGTCGCGATGCTGGCGCTGGTTTTCGCGTTGTTGTGGATCGAGCGCCATGCCCGCCGGCGTCAGCGCTTCCACGTCACCTCCTCCCGCTATCAGGCATTGCCCGGATACCGTCTCGGTGGCGCGCGCGCGCTCGGCGCCATGATCGCCTGCGCGGTGCCGATCCTCGTCGGCTTCGTGTTTCCCGCGATGCTGCTTGCGGACTACGCCAGCCGCCGGCTCGACGAACTGACCTCGCCGGCGCTGGTCTCCGCGATGACCAACACGCTCACGCTGTCCGTGATCGCTTCGCTGATGACCGTGGTGATCGCGATCGTGCTGGTTTTCGCCCAGCGGGTGCGACACAACGCGCTCACGCGCGTTTGCGGCAGGATTGCCGCCATCGGCTACGCCATTCCAGGAACCGTTCTGGCCGTCGGCATCCTTATCCCTCTCGCTCGCTTCGACAACATGGTGGACGCCTTCGCACGCTCCACCTTCGGCGTCTCGACGGGTCTCCTGCTGGTCGGCACGGGAACGGCACTCGTCTATGCCTACATGGTCCGCTTCCTGGCCGTCGCCCACGGCCAGATCGAGGGCGGGCTCGGCAAGGTGACGCCCCACCTCGACATGGCCGCGCGAACGCTCGGGCGCACCTCAGGCAAGGTGCTCTGGGAAGTCCATGTGCCGATGATCCGGCCCGTGCTGCTGACAGCCCTGCTTCTCGCCTTCGTCGACTGCATGAAGGAACTGCCGGCAACGATCCTGCTGCGGCCCTTCAATTTCGAGACCCTGGCGACCACCGTCTACAACGCCGCATCGCGGGAGGCCTTCGGAGATGGCGCCCTGCCCGCGCTCGTCATCGTTCTGGTGGGACTTGTGCCGGCGATCCTTCTGGCACGAACCTCGGCCAGAAGCTTCCGCGACAGGGGATCGGCCCGCCAGGCAGGCTGATACCCAGTCTCAGCCGATCCGGTCGCGCAGGGCAAACCAGCTCATGGCAAGGACAAGGATCGGCCAGCGGAAGAGGCGCCCGCCGGGGAATGCCGGTGTTTTCAGTTTCGCAAAGACGTCGAAACGCTCGCTCTCGCCCAGCATGGCGAGCGCTGCGGCATGGCCCGCGAACCCCGAGATGGCGACGCCATGGCCGGAAAAGCCCGCGGCCACATACACACCGGGCCGGGTGCGGCGCAGGCACGGCAGGCGCGTCTGGGTGACGGCGAGGGGTCCGCCCCAGGCGTGCGACACCTTCAGCCCCGTGAGCTCCGGATAGACATTGGCCAGATGCCCGCGCACGAAGGCCGCCACGTCACGCGGACCACCCTTGCGATAGGTTTCGCCGCCGCCAAACAGCAACCGGCGATCCTTCGTCAGGCGCCAGTAGTAGACGACGAAACGGCTGTCCGAAACAGCTTCACGCCCGGGGATAAGGGCATCGGCCGCAGCCTCGTCGAGAGGTTCGCTGGTCAGGATGTAGTTGCTGATCGGCATGACGCGGGCCTCGCTGTCCGCATCGAGGCCAGAGAGATAGCCGTTTCCGGCAAGGAGCACCATATCCGCCTCCACGAAGCCGCCTTCGGTCACGACCCGGACGCGACCGCCGGCGAGATCCTCCAGCCGCGTGACAGGGCTCTCTTCGTGAATGACACCCCCTGTCGTCTCCAGCGCCCGTGCCAACCCCTGCGCAAGCTTGAGCGGATGAAGGTGCCCGGCCCCTGGATCCCGCACGCCACCATGATAGAGATCCGTGCCGATCGCGGCGGCAAGCTCGTCGCTTTCCAGTCGCTCGATCCCCTCGTAGCCGTATTCACGGGCAAGAAAATCGGCGTAGTCCCACTCTTCCTGGACAAACCGAGGCTTGTGCGCCGCCTCGATGAGCCCCGGCATCCAGTCCATGTCGATGCCGTAGCGGGCCGCACGTCCGTGCAACAGGCTCTTCGCCTCTTCCGCCATTTCCCAGAGACGACGCGCCATTTCGGGGCCGTAGGTGTCATGCAGGTAGTGCTGGTCGCGCCGCTGGCCGGAGTGAAGCTGCCCGCCGTTGCGCCCGCTCGCGCCCCAGCCGACCCGTTCCGCCTCCAGAACGACAACGCTGCGCCCCGCCTCGGCAAGAGTCAGCGCCGCGTTGAGGCCCGTGAAGCCGGCTCCGACAATCGCCACATCCGCGCGCGCGCCCCCCGAAAGGGACGGGCGCGGCGGTTGCTCGGGCACGGTTGCCGCGTAGTAGGACGCCGCATGGTGGCTGCGAACGGGTGCCAAGACCTGGTCTCCGGAACGACGGACGGGCGCGGCGTCACGCCGCGATACGGCCCTGTTTCTTCAATGCGGAATAGGTTTCGTCGAGCGTCTTTTCAGCGCGTTCGACCAGTTCGTCCGCCTCCTCATGCGTCAGCACGAGCGGTGGCGAGATGATCATGCTGTCACGCACCGCCCGCATAACCAGGCCGTTGTCGAAGGAGATGTCGCGGGCAAGCGTCCCGACCTCGCCCACGGGAGCGAAGCGTGTCGCCGGCGCGCCCTTGTCGGGCACAAGCTCCAGAGCCCCGACCAATCCCACCATACGCGCCTCGCCAACCAGGGGATGGTCGCCCAGCGCGATCCACTTCTTCTGCAGGTAGGGGCCGATGTCGTCGGCGACGCGCTCCACCAACTTCTCGCGCTGCATGATCTCCAGGTTGGCAAGCGCGGCCGCACAACAGGCCGGATGGCCGGAATAGGTGTAGCCGTGAAAGAACTCGCCTCCCTTTTCGATAAAGGCGTCGGCCACGCGGTCGGACACCATGACCCCGCCGATCGGCAGGTAGCCGGAAGAGACGCCCTTGGCGATCGGCATCAGATCCGGCTCGATGCCGTAGTATTGCGAGCCGAACCAGCGTCCGAGGCGGCCGAAACCGCAAATCACCTCATCGGCGACAAGCAGGATGTCCCGCTCGCGACAGATGCGCATGATCTCCGGCCAATAGGTGTCGGGCGGAATGATCACGCCGCCCGCGCCCTGGATCGGCTCCGCGATGAAGGCCGCCACCGCGCCCTCGCCCAGTTCGTCGATCTTGCGTTCCAGTTCGCGCGCCGCCCAGATGCCGAACTCGCCCGGATCCATGGCCGCCCCTTCACCGAACCAGTAGGGCTGCGCGACGTGATGGACGCCCGGCACCGGCAGATCGCCCTGACCGTGCATTGCGGTCATGCCGCCAAGGCTCGTTCCGGCGAGTGTTGAGCCGTGGTAGCCGTTCCAGCGGCCGATGATCGCCTTCTTCTCCGGCTTGCCCATGAGATCCCAGTAGGTGCGCACCATGCGGAACACGGTGTCATTGGCCTCGGACCCGGAGGAGCAGAAGAAGACACGGTTGAAATTGTCAGGCGCGATACTGGCGAGCTTGTCGGCAAGCTCGACGACCGGCGGATGGGTCGTCTTGAAGAAGGTGTTGTAGTAGTCGAGTTCGCGCATCTGCTTCTCGACCGCCTCGACGATCTCCTCACGCCCGTGGCCCACCTGGCTGCACCAGAGCCCGGCCATTCCATCGAGGTACTGCTTTCCCTCGCTATCGGTGAGCCACACGCCACGCGCCGACGTGATGACGCGGGCACCCTCCCGGTTCAATTCGCCCGTGTCGGTGAAGGGGTGCATGTGGTGAGCCGCGTCGCGGGCGCGATATTCGGCGGTCGGATAACGGTTCGAGGCAGCGGTCATGGCGGCGCGTCTCCCGATCTTGTTGTTGATGTCCCGATCTTGCGGGGCGTGGTTATGAACACATGCCCGGGAGGCTGATCACCCGGGCACGCATGTCCTCAAACGTTGAGCAGCAGGTACTCGCGCTCCCACGGACTGATGACGCTCATGAAGGTCTCGAATTCCTCCTGCTTCACCGCCCGGTAGGTCGCGACGAACTTCTCGCCGAAGACGTCGATGAGATCATCGCACTCTCCGAACAGGTCGACCGCCTCCAGCAGGCCACGCGGCAGCGCGTGCATGTGCTCGCTGAAGTTCCCCGCAATCGGCTCTCCGGGGGTCAGCTTCTGCTTGATGCCGAGGTAACCGCAGGCGAGTGACGCCGCGATGGCGAGATAGGGGTTCGTGTCCGACGAGGGCACGCGGTTCTCGAGCCGACGCGCGGCCGGCTTCGAATTGGGCACACGCAGGCCCACGGTGCGATTGTCGTATCCCCAGTGCACGTTCACCGGCGCCGTGGTCCCGCGGGTATAGCGGCGATAGGAATTCACGTAGGGAGCCAGGATGCAGGTCACGGCGGGAAGATAGGCCTGATGACCGGCAATGAAGGACAGGAACTCCCGGCTCGCCTCTCCGTCGTCACGCGAGAAGATGTTGGCGCCGGTCTCCTTGTCCATGACCGACTGGTGGATATGCATGGACGAGCCGGGCTGGTTGGTCATCGGCTTGGCCATGAAGGTCGCATACATCTCGTGCCGAAGCGCCGCCTCCCGGATGGTGCGCTTGAACAGGAACACCTGGTCGGCCAGTTCCAGCGGGTGGCCGTGACGCAGGTTGATCTCCATCTGCGCCGCTCCCTCCTCGTGGATCAGCGTGTCGATCTCCAGACCCTGCGCCTCGGAAAGGTCGTAGATGTCGTCGATGAGGTCGTCGAACTCGTTGAGCGCCGAAATGGAATAGGACTGTCGGCCAACCTCCGGACGGCCCGAGCGGCCCGTGGGCGGCTCCAGCGGATAGTCGGGGTCGGTGTTGGGGCGCACGAGGTAGAATTCCATTTCCGGCGCGACCACCGGATCCCAGCCCTCGTCCTCGTAAAGCGCCAGAACGCGCTTGAGCACGTTGCGCGGCGAGGTCTCGACGGGGATGCCGTCACGGGTGTAGGCATCGTGAATAAGCTGGGCGGTCGGATCGCTCTCCCACGGAACGCGTGTCAACGTCGCATAGTCGGCGCGGAAGAAGAGGTCGCCGTCGGTGGGATTGTGCTGAAAGCGCTCGTCGTCGGGCGGATAGTCGCCCGAAATGGTCTGGGCGAAGATCGACGAGGGCATGGTCATGACCGGACCGGAGAAGAACTTCTCCGTCGGCATCATCTTGCCTCGCGCGACGCCGGCAAGATCCGGCACGATGCACTCGATGTCCTCGATGCCACGCTCCGAAAGCCACATGCGCGCCTCGTCCAGGGAGGCGACGCCGCGCCGGCTTTCGATCTGGCGCGCGACTTTCTTCTTCTTGCTCACGACAGTCCTGCCTTTCCGGCGCGCGTGGGATGCACCTGACGAAGCCGCCGGTCCCGGGCAGGACCGATCGCGCGCCTCGACCTCAACGCGCCAATCTTGTGATCACATATCGTCCATTGTCAATCTGCGGCCAGACCGGCATCCGCCAGAAGCGTCATCCCGCAGCGGATGTCTCCCGCGACCGCTGCCGCCAGCGCCTCGGTGTCCGCCGCACGGATCGCGGACACCGCTTCCTTGTGATGGTCCACCAGGGCGGCCGTTCCGAGCCGACCGTAGACCGTACGCATGAAGGGACCGAACTGCAGCCAAAGGGTTTCCACCAGCGGCAGGATGACACTCGAACCGGCGGCAGAATAGATGCGAAAATGGAAGGCGTGGTTGAGGCGCATGTAGGTGTCCACATCGCCGTTCTCGAGACTGGCGTCGATCTCCGTGTCGATCGCCTCCAGCTCCGCCGCATCCCCGCGCCCCAGGGTCGGCGCCGCCCGGCGCGCCAGCTCCGGCTCCAGAAGCAGTCGTGCATCAAGGATTTCGCCAAACCGCTCCGCCGTCATGCGCGGCACCTGGATGCGCCCGTTCTCGCGGATCTCCAGCGCATTGCCCGCAGCCACCGTCCGCAGGGCCTCCCGCACCGGCATCGGGCTCACACCCAGCTCTCCGGCGAGCCCGCGCAAGGTCACAGGCCGTCCGGGAACGAAGCGGCCGGTCAACAGCGCATCGCGCAGGGCGCGCTCCACCTCGCCCCGCCTCACACCTCTTTGGGGGGAACCGTTCGGCCCGGGCATCTCACCGGATATCGCCTGCTCGCCCGCCGCATCCGCAACCGGCCCGGTCATCCCGGCCGCCGCCTCACGCCGGGCTGGCGACGGCGTGCGCCGCGATATCCGGCCCCTTTCATCCACCATCCGTCTCCGGCCTCGCTTGACAGCTTTGCCGACAAGTGATCACATTTTCACAGTTTCGGCAATCGACCTCGGAGGCATTCATGTTGCACACCCGGCGCGCGGCCTGGAGCCGGCCGGCCAGTTGCGAGAACTGGGAGGAGGTGGTGCGACGCTTCGAGGAGCGTCACGGCGATCTCGACACGCTTGAGGTCATCCTGCCAGACAGCAACGGCGTGCTGCGTGGCAAGTGGCTTCCTGGAAGCGCCCTGCGCAAGGTCTTCGAAAATGGAGTCGCGTTGCCGTTCTCCCTCTTCGGCCTCGATGTCTGGGGCCGCGAGGTCGAGGAAACGGGAATGCACATCGAGACCGGCGACAAGGACGGGGTGTGCTGGCCGGTGCCGGGAACGCTCAATCTCGTACCCTGGATGGACCGGCCCACGGCACAGGTCCTGCTTTCCATGCACGACCGGGACGGCAAGGCGTTTCTGTGCGACCCGCGCCACGTTCTGGCGCGAATGCGCGACAGGCTCGCCGAACACGGACTGAGCGCGACGGCGGCCTTCGAGCTCGAGTTCTACCTCTTCGAGGATCAGGACGACGGCGACTGGTCGGGCGCGCCGACTCCGGTCTTCGCGACCCACCTCGGCCCTGCCCGCCAGAACATGTATGCGCTGTCCGACCTCGAAGCGCTGATGGGGGTGGTGGACGAGTTGCGCCGTTCCGCCGATGCGCAAGGAATTCCGGCAGATGCGGCCGTCTCGGAGGCCGCGCCCGGCCAGTTCGAGCTCAATCTGCACTATCGGCGCGACCCGCTGCTGGCGGCCGACGATGCCGTCCTGTTGCGAAGGCTCGTCGCGGGCGTGGCACGCAAGCACAATCTCAAGGCCTCCTTCATGGCCAAGCCCTTCGTGGAATGGCCGGGCAACGGAATGCATGTGCATGTCTCCATGGAGGACGGATCGGGCAACATCTTCGCCGACCCCGAACAGGGAGAAGCCCGTCTCGGCCATGCCATCAAGGGCCTGCTCGACACGATGCAGGAGGCCCACCTCCTCTTCGTGTCCACGTTCAACGGCTTTCGTCGCATGCAGCCGGGCTCCTACGCCCCCACGTCGATCTGCTGGGGACACGACAACCGGTCCGTGGCCCTGCGCGTTCCAGCCGGCACGCCGGAATCGGCGCGTATCGAGCACCGGATCGCGGGCGCGGACGCCAATCCCTATCTGGTACTGACGGGAGTCCTGGCGGGAATGCTGCAGGGCGTGCTCGGCAAGGTCGCCCCGCCGCCGCCGGTCGAGGGCAATGCCTATGAAAAGACCGCCCCGCACCTGACGCCGTGGATGGACGAGGCGATCGACGCCTTCTCGGCCTCACGGCGCATGGTCGACGCTGTCGGCACCGACATGCACAAGGTCCTGACCGACATCAAGCGTCATGAGCTCTTCGCATTCGGCCGCGAGATTTCCTCTCTGGAACGTCAGACGTATCTTTGATGGGGAGTTGGGGCTCCTGTAACGCAATCATGCACTTGAGCCGGCCGCCCATCGCTTCTACGCTACGTCCTCGAGATCATCGCGCATCGCAAGACGCGTCACGAAAAGCCCCCAGACTTCGCCCGTACGACCATCGCGCGGACGAGGGGCGCGGATCGCCAGAACGGAGGCAGGAAGAATGAAGAAGCTCTTGTTGACGGGCATTGCCCTTGCAACGATCGCCGGCATTTCCGGGGCCAGCGCCCAGGAGAAGACGGTCCGCGTCTACAACTGGTCGGACTATATCGACGAATCCATCCTGGAGGATTTCACCAAGGAAACCGGGATCAAGGTCGTCTACGACGTGTTCGACAGCAACGAGATGCTGGAGACGAAGCTGCTCGCGGGCGGGACGGGCTATGACGTCGTCGTGCCGACCGGCACGTTCCTGGGCCGGCAGATCCAGGCAGGCGTGTTCCAGAAGCTCGACAAGTCCAAGCTTCCGAACATCGACAACCTGTGGCCGCAGATCATGCAGCGCATCGAGAAGTTCGATCCGGGCAACGAGCATGCCATCAACTACATGTGGGGCACGACCGGCATCGGCTACAACGTCGAGAAGATCAAGGAGCGCATGCCCGACGCGCCGGTCGACAGCTGGGACATGGTGTTCGATCCGGAGATCGCGGCCAAGTTCGCCGACTGCGGCATCCATTTCCTCGACACCGCCGACGAGATTTTCCCGGCCGCGCTCAACTACCTGGGGCTGGATCCGGACAGCAGCGATCCGGAAGACTTCGCCAAGGCGACGGAACTCCTGCTGAAGGTCCGCCCCTATATCCAGAAGTTCCACTCCTCGGAGTACATCAACGCGCTGGCGAACGGAGACATCTGCATCGCCATCGGCTGGTCCGGCGACGTGCTGCAGGCGCGCGATCGCGCGGCGGAGGCCGACAACGGCGTCACAGTTGCCTATTCGATCCCGAAGGAAGGCGCCATGATGTGGTTCGACAACATGGCCATCCCGGCGGACGCTCCGCATGTCGAGGAGGCTCACGCCTTCCTCAACTACATCATGAAGCCGGAAGTGATCGCCAAGGCGACCGACTACGTCTTCTATGCCAACGGCAACAAGGCCAGCCAGGAGTTCGTCAGCAAGGACGTCCTGGACGACCCGGCGATCTATCCGCCCCAGTCCACGATCGACAAGCTGTTCTCCACCACCACCAAGTCGCCGAAGGCGCTGCGGTCCCGCACCCGCGAGTGGACCAAGGTGAAGACCGGCCAGTGATGCCCGGGCAAGGGCCGGCCTGAGCGCCGGCCCTTCGCCTTTCCGGATCTTTCGCGTTTCTCTTTCGTTTCGCCGCAGTCCGGTCGCCCTCCCGAAGAGGCCCGCCGGAGATCTCAGAGGGGGTGATCTTGGCGAAGAAACCGGTTGGACCCGTCCGTCGCGACTTTGCGCCCTGGGAGGACCCAGCGGCACGACCGTTCATCGAATTCCGAAACGTGACGAAGACCTTCGGCGACTTCACCGCCGTCGATGACCTCAGCCTGAAAATCCACGAGCGGGAGTTCTTCGCTCTTCTCGGCGGGTCCGGCTGCGGCAAGACGACGATGATGCGCATGCTCGCCGGCTTCGAGACGCCGAACGCCGGAGAGATCCTTCTCGACGGACAGAACCTCGCCGGCGTGCCCCCCTACCGGCGACCGGTGAACATGATGTTCCAGTCCTATGCCCTGTTTCCGCACATGAGCGTGGAGGCGAATGTCGCCTTCGGCCTCAGGCAGGAGGGCATGCCCCGGACCGATATCGCCTTGCGCGTGTCGGAAATGCTCAAGCTCGTGCGGCTCGAGCATTTCGCCAAACGCAAGCCTCACCAGCTTTCCGGCGGACAGCGCCAGCGTGTGGCCCTGGCGCGTTCCCTTGCCAAGAAGCCGAAAGTGCTCCTTCTCGACGAGCCACTCGGCGCTCTCGACCGCAAACTGCGCGAGGATACCCAGTTCGAGCTCATGGACCTGCAGTACGAGCTCGGCATGACATTCCTGATCGTCACCCACGACCAGGAAGAGGCCATGACGGTGGCCGACCGCATCGCGGTGATGGACAAGGGACGCATCATCCAGATCGCCACGCCGGCGGAGATCTATGAGGTCCCCAACTCCCGGTTCGTTGCGGACTTCATCGGCGACATCAACATGATGGAATGCAAGGTCGTCGCGCATGCCGAGGACGGGATGCGGCTGCACTGCCCGCTGTTTTCCTGCGACATCGACGTGGCGCAAAAGGTTGAGGCCGGCATTGGCGAGACCGTGTGGTTCGCCATTCGTCCGGAGAAGGTGCGGATCTCCTTCGACGAGCCGGATAGCAAGGTCAACGCCGTGCATGGCGAGGTCTGGGACATCGCCTACCTGGGCGACGTCTCGATCTATCATACGCACATCGCCGATGAGGAAACGGTCCGCGCCACGGTCGCGAACCGCAGCCGCACGGTCGAGAAGCCGGTGGGCTGGGACGACAAGGTTTGGCTGAGCTGGGATCGGGACGCGGGCCTGATCCTGACACGCTAGGCAGGTGAAGGGCGAAGGACACGGGGAACGGCCATGAGCAATGTGGAGCAGGTTGCCGCAGTTCCTGCACCGGAGCCGACGGGCGAGGACCCGGAGCGCCGCGTCGTGGCTCGACCCGTGCGCCGGCGCCGGTCGCTTGGCGGCATACTTCTCATCGCCATGCCCTATGCGTGGCTGCTCTTCTTCTTTCTTCTGCCGTTCTTCATCGTCTTCAAGATCTCCTTTTCCGAGATCGCCGTGGCGATCCCGCCGTATGCCCCGGTGTTCGATCCGGCCGCCGGCTGGGAAGGCATCAAGGCCATGTTCGCCGCCTTCTCCTTCGACAACTACCTGTGGCTGACGGAGGACGACCTCTACTGGCGGTCCTATCTCTCAAGCGTGTCGATCGCGGCCATCTCGACGCTCATCACCCTGATCGTCGGTTATCCGCTCGCCTACGGGATGGCACGGGCGCCCAAGGCCTGGCGTGCGACACTGCTGATGCTCGTCATCCTGCCGTTCTGGACGAGCTTCCTGATCCGCGTCTACGCTTGGATCGGCATCCTCAAGAACGAGGGACTTCTGAACCAGGCCCTGCTCTGGCTGGGCGTGATCGACCAACCGCTGACGATCCTGAACACCAATGCCGCGGTCTATATCGGCATCGTCTACTCGTACCTGCCGTTTCTGGTCCTGCCGCTCTATGCAAGCCTGGAAAAGCTCGACACCTCGCTGCTCGAGGCCGCAGGCGACCTGGGCTGCCCTCCCTGGCGCGCGTTCTGGACCATCACGGTGCCGCTGTCGCTGCCCGGCGTCATCGCAGGCTGCTTCCTGGTGTTCATTCCGGCGGTGGGCGAATTTGTCATTCCCGATCTGCTCGGCGGTTCCGAGACGCTCATGATCGGCAAGACGCTGTGGATGGAGTTCTTCACCAACCGCGACTGGCCGGTGTCCTCGGCGGTCGCCGTGGTTCTGCTCCTCATTCTCGTGGTGCCGATCGTGCTGTTCCAGAACCAGCAGCAGAAAGCCCAGGAGAAGGGCACATGAGCGGCAAGAAGGGGAACAGGTAGATGCGCCAGGGTCCAAGCTGGTTCAACGTGACGTCGCTGGTGCTGGGCTTTTCGTTCCTCTACCTGCCGATCGTCCTGCTCGTGATCTATTCGTTCAACGAATCCCGGCTCGTGACCGTATGGGGCGGATTTTCGACCAAATGGTATGCGGAACTGCTCAACAACCAGCAGCTTCTCGACGCGGCCTGGGTGACGCTGCGCATCGCCTTCGTCTCGGCATCGCTCGCCACCGTTCTGGGCACGCTGGCGGCATTGGTGCTGTCCCGTTCGGGGCGCTTTATCGGCCGGTCGGTCTTTTCAGGCATGGTCTATGCGCCGCTCGTGATGCCGGAAGTGATCCTCGGCCTGTCCCTGCTGCTGCTTTTCGTGGCCATTGACCAGGCGCGCGGCTTCTGGACCATCATGATCGCGCATACGACATTCGCCATGTGCTATGTGGCGGTCGTCGTCCAGTCGCGGCTCGCCGGCTTCGACCGTTCGCTGGAAGAGGCCGCCCTCGACCTCGGCTGCCCGCCGCTTCAGACGTTTTTTTTCATCACGCTGCCGATCATCCTGCCGGGCGTCATAGCCGGATGGATGCTGGCCTTCACGCTCTCGCTCGACGATCTGGTGATCGCGAGCTTCACCACGGGGCCGGAAGCCACCACATTGCCGATGAAGATCTATTCGCAGGTACGCCTCGGCGTGACACCAGAGATCAACGCGGTCTGTACCATTCTCGTGGGGCTTGTCTCGCTCGTGGTGATCGCCGCGTCGATCGTCACCAAGCGCCAGGAGATGCGCCGCGAACGCGACATGCGTCAGGCCGAGGCCCAGGCCTGAGACCCACCCCGCTACCGCGTGGGCCGCTCGTCCACGCGCGTAAGGTCAGGGACGATCAGCGGCTCGAACACCGTACCGCGGACGAGCACGGGCAAGCCTGCCGTCTCTCCTGACGCTTCCGGCTCCACCGACCCGCCGGTGGAAGCCCCGTCACTGGTTTGTGCAGGACCATCCCCAGGAAGGCGTTTCCTCAGGCGTCCTCGCAGGGAAAGCGTTCCCGAGGGCAGGCTCACGCGTCCGCTTGCGCTCAGGACATGGTCCGGCGTGAAAGCCTCGGCGGATGAGAGGTCAAGCGTTTCAGCCGACCCGACCAGTTCCACGGACACGAAGTCGAAGCTGCTCGGCAGATTGGGATCCGCCACCGTGTCCGAACCAAGAAGACCGGCAAGCAGCGTATCCGCGCCACCCCCGGAAAACCGAAGACCGGAGGCCTTCAGGAGTACCGTGCCGCTCGCGGAGGTGAGGAGGGCATCAAGATCCTTCCCCCGCCCGTTCCATTGTGTTCGTCCGGAGAGAGTGCCAGCGACCGGGACGGGCCCTTCCACGGGAAGCGGCAGGCGTCCGGCCGGGATGGCGTCGAGCACCAGGGTCGCCGCTCCCAGAAAACCTTCCCCCGCCGGGTCGGGGCGCAGCCGCGCGGAGAGATCGAGCCCGCCACCATCGACCCGGGTCTCGCCCACATCGATGCTCAGGTCGCGATCGCGCAACAAGATGGAAACCGCGGTCGGACCGATGGAGACATCGCCGGTGACAAGGCGCGTGGCCGACAGCCGCAGGTCGATATCGGCAGGCGCAAGCACCTCTTGCAGAGGCTGTCGCAGCCAACCCGCCGCGGCCGCTTCATCGCCGACCCCGGCAATACCTTCAGTCACATGCGCGGAGAGATCCAGCGTGTCGAACGCCAGTGTCCCCTCCAGGCGCGGGCGTGGACCGGCGAGGTCAAGAACCAGCCGTCCGTCGCCGGAATTTCCGTCGAATTCGATGTCCGCACGTGTCATGGAAAGAGCGGTTGCGGAGATCTCTCCAGACCCCGCGAGGCGAACCGCACCAAAGGCCGCCCCTTCTCCGTCGAGATCATGGCCGAAGCGTTCGACAAGTCCGCGCAGATCGCTTGCGGCAAACTCCATGTTGCCGCGAAACCAGGCCATGTCCGCGCGCAACAGCGTGCCGTCGAGACGCAAGGTCGCGAGCGGTGATGCAAGATTGACGAGAAGCGCCGCTTCTCCCGGCCCCTCCAGAACCGCCCGGTCGGAAAGGGTTGCCGTCCACTGCAAGGTCTGGTCGCCGGCATTGAGTGAACCGCGCAGGGTGACGGCGCCTGCACCGGACGCGGACAGCCGCAAGGAAACGTCACGTGCCAGAACGCTTTCCCTGCCCTCCGGATTCACTTGCACAAGCGTAGTACCACCGACCGTCAGCGGATGGCGCAGGAGACGCCGGAGCTCTTCGGAGAGTGAGGACGCAAGTGCGCCTGCATCGGCGAACACGCCATTGTCGCCATGCCAATCGGGCAGAAGGATGCGTCCACCGGAGATCGAGATGGACGAAACCCGCGCCTGCCCGGACACAAGCCCCGACAGGGCCAGGTCAACGTCGATCGTCGCTCCATGAAGCGACCACCCCCCACGCGTGTCCTCGAGATCCACATCGCGCAGGGTAAGAACAGGCGTCGTGCGCAGGGACAGCGCGACCGGCGATCCGACGCTGACGCTGGCACCAAGCCAGCGCGACAACTCCGATTCGACGCGCGCACGGGTGCTCTCGCCCGTGACGAAAGCGGACAGCGATACGAAACCGATTGCCAGGACGGCGGCAAGCACCGCCATCCCCAAGAAGAGGCGTTTCATCATTGGTGTTCACGCGCCGCTGGAGCGGGTTCTCATGGCCGACACCGCGCGTTCAGCCTTCCCGGCCCGGGAATAGGCGCTCTTTGAACCGCGTTCAAGCCGAAAGGCCGCAGCCATCCGCCAGGTGCGGGGTTGGCGCTTGAGGAAAGCGGGTATCAGCGGTATCACGGGGTCACGCTCCCGCCGGCCTGGCGGGAGGTGCTCGCGTCGCAACTGCGGGCACAGGGAGAGGTTCTTGCGAGGAGACGCTGATGAATAAGATCTACCCCGACGCGGCCGCCGCGCTTTCGGGATTGACCTTCGACGGCATGACGGTGATGGCCGGCGGGTTCGGCCTGTGCGGCATCCCAGAGAATCTCATCGCCGCGCTTCGCGACAGCGGCGCGAAGAACATGACCGCCATTTCCAACAACGCCGGTGTGGACGATTTCGGTCTCGGCCTGCTGTTGCAGACGCGCCAGATCAGAAAGATGATCTCGTCCTACGTCGGCGAGAACGCCACCTTCGAGCGCCAGTACCTCAACGGTGAACTCGAACTCGAGTTCAACCCGCAGGGCACCATGGCCGAGCGCATTCGCGCGGGCGGCGCGGGCATTCCCGGCTTCTACACCAAGACCGGCGTCGGCACGCTGATCGGTGAAGGCAAGGAGCACAAGGATTTCAACGGCGAAACCTACATCCTCGAGACCGGCCTCGTCGCCGACCTGTCACTGGTCAAGGCGTGGAAGGCGGACACCGAAGGCAACCTGATCTACCGGAAGACCGCGGGGAACTTCAATCCGATGATGGCAACCGCCGGCAAGGTCACCGTGGTCGAGGTCGAGGAAGTGGTCGAGGCCGGCGAGCTCGATTCCAACGCCATCCACACGCCGGGCATCTATGTCGACCGTATCATCGTGGGCAGCCACGAAAAGCGGATCGAAAAGCGCACGACTCGCGCCGCCTGAGGCGGAACCCGAACGATCGACAGATGGGCCGACCCGTGCTTGCACGCGTCGGCCGGCGCCCCGGTGGCGCCGCGTCCTGAAGGCGCTGGCGGCCCCGCGGCAGCAAGGAGGATACGGACATGGCCTGGACACGCGACGACATGGCCCGCAGGGCCGCGCAGGAACTCGAGGACGGATTTTACGTCAATCTCGGCATCGGGATCCCGACACTCGTTTCCAACTACATTCCCGATGGCGTGAGCGTCACGCTTCAGTCGGAGAACGGAATGCTCGGCATGGGCCCCTTCCCGACCGAGGACGAGGTCGACCCCGATCTCATCAATGCCGGCAAGCAGACCATCACCGAACTGCCGCAGACGAGCTTCTTCTCCTCCGCCGACAGCTTTGCGATGATCCGCGGCGGCCACATCGACATGGCCATTCTCGGCGCCATGGAAGTGTCGGAGAAGGGCGATCTCGCCAACTGGATGATCCCGGGCAAGATGGTCAAGGGCATGGGTGGCGCGATGGATCTCGTCGCCGGCGTCAAGCGTGTCGTCATCCTCATGGACCACACGTCCAAGGCGGGCGATCCGAAGCTTCTGCCCGAGTGCACGCTGCCGCTTACCGGCGTGCACTGCGTCAACCGCATCATCACCAATCTCGGCGTCTTCGATGTGACAGATGACGGCCTTCTGCTGGTCGAACTCGCCCCTGACGTAACGGTGGACGAAGTGAAGGCGGCAACCAAGGCAAAGCTCACCATTCCCGCCTGACGTCGGGGGCTTGAAGCCTCCGTCACAACGGGACCAATCGTCGCGCCTCCCGCCGGATCTCCGGCGGGAGTCTTTTATTGACGCAGCGCAGAAAGCAACTTAGCCGCTCTCCTACCGGATTCCGTCCACATCGGTATTATCATCCATTTTACTTCATCCCTGCATTAACTACATGAATTACATCGTATTTCTGGAGCACTCGCCATGTCGCAGGTTTTGCTTGTCGAGGACACCGCGTTCTTCGAGCGCGTCATCCGGCGCCAGCTCTCCGAACTTCCCGGTCTGACGGTTCTGTCGGCCGCCTCACATGAGGAGGCCCGGGAGCTGTTGGCACGACCCGACGTAAACCCGGTCCTGGCACTCGTTGACCTCACACTGCCCGACGCACCGGACGGCGAGATCGTGGACCTGGTGCTCGCCGCCGACCTTCCGACAATCGTCTTTTCCGGGCGTTTCGACGAGCGCATGCGTCACACGCTGCTGGCCAAGGGCGTCGTCGACTACATCCTCAAGGAAAATCCTGCGAGCCTCACCTATCTCACCTCGCTGGTGAAGCGGATCTACAGGAACAGGGAAGTGGATGCCCTGGTTGTCGATGACAGCAAGGTCGATGCGGAAGTGATTGTGCGCAGACTGCGCCGCTATCGCCTGAGGGTCCATGTGGCGAACGGTTTCGAGGCGGCTCTTGCCCACATCGAAGCAACCGAAAACCTTCGCCTCGTCATCCTCGACTATGTGATGCCCAAGGTCGACGGCTTCTCGCTTCTTCAAACCTTGAGGCGCCGCTTCGCCCCGGAGGATCTCGCCGTCGTCGGATTGTCCGGACATGCGGAGCCTGGCGCGGTCGCGCGCTTTCTCAAGTCAGGCGCGAACGATTTCATGATGAAGTCGTGCTCGCCGGAAGAGTTCATGCTGCGCATCTCGCAGAACCTGGACATGCTCGACCGGCTCGACGACCTGTCCCGCATGGCTCATCGCGATGAACTGACAGGGCTTTCGAATCGTCGGCATCTGTTTTCACAAGGCCGGGTCCTCTACGATCAGACGCGCCGCGCAGGCTCGCAGATCGCAGTCGCGGCTCTCGACCTCGACATGCTCAAGGCCGTGAACGATCGCCACGGTCACGAACGCGGCGACGCACTGATCCGCGCCTTTGGTGAACTCCTGGCACGCATGGCGCCGGCCGGTGCCTTTCCCGCGCGTCTCGGCGGCGACGAGTTCTGCGTGATCCTGCCGGAAATCGGCCCCCGGGAGCGCCATGCGTTCGTACGGTCCGTCGTCGAGGCCCTTCCAGGCCTCGGCCACCCGGGTGGCGGACTGGAGGACATCGGCCCGATCACCATGAGTGCCGGCGTCTCGAACGGCACGGAATCCAGTCTGGACGAAGCCCTGCGCAAGGCCGACGCACGCCTCTATGAGGCCAAGAACGCCGGTCGCAACCGCATGGTCGGCTTTGGTGAGGAGACGAGCCGGGTTCTGGTCAACACCAACTAGGGTGTGGTCCCTATCGTCCGCCGAGCGCCTCATAGATCTTGCGCCCGGGACGACCGGTGACAGGGAGGCCGTGGCGCGCCTCCGCCTTGCGAATACCCTCGCGCGTGGCCTGCCCGACCCGTCCGTCAGCCTCGCCAATATCGAACCCCGCGCGCAGCAGGAGCTCCTGCAATCCGAGCCGCTCGGCACGCGACAACCCCGGATCGTCGGTCGGCCAGTCTGTCGCGAAGGATCCCGCTCCCCACAGGCGGTCCGAGAGATGGGAGATCGCCAGCGCGTAACTCTCGGCCACATTGTAGGAGTAGATGGCGTCGAAGTTCCGGAACACGAGGAAAGCCGGACCATTCTCTCCGGCAGGCAGCAGCAACCCGGCACTCGCATCCCCCTGAAGCCTGCCACCATCGAGATGGGTCACCCCGCGCTTGCCCCAGGATGTCACGCTCGCCTTCCGCTTTCGCCCTGAAGGCCCCTTGTAGCCCTTGGGTAGCTTGACCTCATATCCCCAGGGCATGCCCGTGACCCAGCCGGCCTTCTTCAGATAGTTGGCCGTCGAGGCCAGTGCGTCGGGAACGGAGTTGACGAGATCCTTTCGCCCGTCGCCATCGTGATCGACCGCGAGCCGACGATAGGTGGAGGGCATGAACTGGGTCTGGCCGAACGCTCCCGCCCAGGACCCCTTCAGGTCTGACAGGCGTACATCGCCACGGTCCACGATCTTCAGCACCTCGATGAGTTCGGATCGGAAGTATTTGGCCCTCCGTCCCGCACAGGCGACATTGGCCAGCGCATGCGGCACGTGGAAGTCGCCATGGAACTGGCCGTAGTCGCTTTCCACACCCCACACGGCCAGCACGATGTACCGGTCAACCCCATAGGCCTTTTCAACGGCGGCGAGGGTGTTGGCGTGCTTCCTGAGCATCGCCTTGCCGTCGGCAATACGCTCCTTGTCCACCAGAAACGCGAGGTAGTCCCAGATCGGGGTCTTGTATTCGGGCTGGGCACGGGAGAAGCGCACCGCCTTTTCATCGAAGGCCACGGACCCGAGCGCCGCATTCACGGTACGCTCGCTCACGCCGGCCTTTACCGCCTGCTGGCGCAGACGGGACAGACAAGTGTCGAAACCTGCAGCCGAGGCGGGAAGCACCATGGCGGCGAGCACGAAAGGCAGAAGCAGCGTCCGTAGAAACGGGCGCCGGCTTTGCCGCCAACACCCGGGCCTCGTCCCGAAAACGCCCATTGGCCTCCCTCCCCGCTCCACGCACATGCACCATTTTGCAGCGGAAGTTCACCGCGCCATCTTGTCACCATGATGGCGGCTCCTCCACACAGCAGGGGCGAGAACTCAGACCTTGAGGCTGAGCTTACCGAAGTTCTCGCCCGAGAAGAGAAGGTTCAGGGTTTCGGGGAAGGCCTTCAGTCCGCCCTCGCGCACATCCTCGCGGAAGGTGAGCTTCTCCTGGGCAACCCACTGCGAAAGATCGGCGAGCGCGATCGGGATCTCCGAAGCGAAATCAAAGACGATGAACCCCTGCATCTTGAGGCGGGACGTCAGAACATGGCGCAGGTTCTGCGGCCCCGGAGGCGGCGTCGTGGCATTGTAAGCGGAGATCAGACCGCACACCGCAATACGGCCGAAGGTGTTCATGTTCGGTAGGACCGCATCCAGCACCTCGCCGCCGACATTCTCGAAATAGACGTCGATACCCTCGGGGCAGGCCGCGCCAAGATCCTTGAAGAGGTTCCCCGCCTTGTAGTCGACCGCGGCGTCGAAACCATGCTCCTCCACGAGAGCACGGCATTTTTTCGCGCCACCGGCAATGCCGACTGCGCGCGCGCCCTTGATGCGTGCGATCTGCCCGACAATCTGGCCAACGGCACCGGAAGCCGCGGAAACGACCACGGTGTCGCCCTCCTTCAGCTCGCCCACGCGCAGCAAGCCGAAATAGGCCGTCCATCCCGGCATTCCCAGACCCCCGATCCAGGTCTGGAGCGGCGCGATGGACGTATCGGCACGCTGTACGTTTCGGCCGTCGGAAACAGCATGGCTTTGTGCCCCGAGCAAACCCGCCACCGCGTCTCCCTCGCGAAAGTCCGGATGACGGGAGGTTTCAACGTAGCCGGCCGAGAAGGCGCGCATCACCTCGCCGATGCCGACCGGAGAAATGTACGACTTGCCCTCGTTGACCCAGCCGCGCATGGCCGGATCGAGCGAGACATACTCGATGCGCACACGGAACTCCCCCTCCCCGGGTTCGGGCAGCGGCTCGTCCCGGATCTCGAACACGTCGGGCGTAAGCACTCCCGGCGCGGGGCGGCGGGCTAGGCGGACGGTCGTGTTCCGTGTCATGTGAAACCTTCCTGTGAAGTCGTGGCAGTTTCGGGTTCAGCAGAAGAGTTCGGGCCGCTTCAGGCGCAGGGCCTGGAGAAGAAGCAGCGTCTTGGCATCGATGCCGCCATCCCTGGAAAGGGCCTCCTCCAGCCCGACAAGAGGCATCTCGAGGATTTCGATATCCTCGCCCTCGTGGTCAAGGCCACCGCCTTCGCCCTCGTGGACGTCCTCCTCACCGAACTCGGCCAGGAAAAGCGACAGGCGCTCTGTAATCGCCCCTGGCGACACGAACACCTCACCAACGGGATCGAGCCGCGCAAGCCGCACGCCAACCTCCTCGAAGGCTTCCCGACGTGCACTCTCCTCGGGCGTCTCCCCCTCGTCGATATGCCCTGCCGGGACCTCAATCAGAAAGCCGTCCTGGTCGCCCCGCGCCATCAGTGGCACCCGGAGCTGGCGGGCAAGACGCACGCACTTTCGCACCGGATCGAACGGCAGCACCGCAACCACGTCCGAGCGTATCTGGTACTCACGTGAAATCCGGAAGGTGTCGCCGTTCCCCCTCTCCTGCTCCACGTCCATTTCCTCGTAGGCGCCGAAGCCCTGATAGAGGACCCGATGAGCGATAACACGGGCGCTACGGGAAGATTTGGTCATGCTGTCGTTCTCCCGGCTCTGTCCTGCGTTCGGGACGGAACTGACGAAATCCCGCGCAAATTGTCGAGGCACCGGTCCGTGAAAGCAATGCCGGGGCAAGCGCCGTCATGCCTCCTGGAAAACGCAAGAACGCGGAAAGGTGTTTCACCTTCCCGCGTCCGCATATCAGTCGGTTGTCTGCAATCAGCCGACGAAGGCGCGCTCGATGACGAACTCCGCAGGCTTGTTGTTGGCACCCTCGGTCAGCCCCCGCTCCTCGAGAAGCACCTTGGTGTCCTTGAGCATGGCCATGGAACCGCAGATCATCGCACGGTCGACGGCCGGATCAAGCGGCGGCACGCCGAGTTTCTCGAACAGTTCGCCGTTCTCGATCAGTGTGGTGATGCGCCCCATGGTCTCGTAGGGTTCGCGGGTCGTCGAGGTGAAGAGCTTGAGCTTGTCGGCAGCCAGCTCGCCGATGAGCGGATCTTCCTTGATCGCTGCAACGAGCTCGCGGGAATAGGCAAGGTCGGCCACGTTCCGGCAGGTGTGCGTGACGATCACTTCCTCGAACTTCTCGTAGGTCTCCGGATCCCGGATCAGGCTTGCGAACGGCGCAAAACCGGTACCGGTGGAGAACATGTAGACCCGCTTGCCGGGCACGAGCGCGTCGTTGACGAGCGTTCCGGTCGGCTTCTTCTTCATGAGGACCGTATCGCCCGGCCTGATCTTCTGCAGGTGCTGGGTCAAGGGTCCGTCCTGAACCTTGATCGAGAAGAACTCCAATTCCTCGTCCCAGGATGGCGAGGCAATGGAGTATGCCCGGAAAACCGGTTTCTCACCGACCATCAGACCGATCATCACGAATTCGCCCGACCGGAAGCGGAAGCTCGCCGGACGCGTGATACGGAAGCGAAACAGCGCGTCGGTGTAATGCTGCACCTCGGTGACGGTCTCGGCGGTGGCGCCGGCCGGCACGACCGTGCTCGGGTCCGCGGCAACGTTGACCAGGTTCATGGCTCTATCCTTGACGTCAAGATCTCGGGTCTTCTTGAAACTCAATCAGCTTGCACTGCACGTGCTGGCCAAAATAACCGCATCCGGGCGATCCGGCTTCAGTATTGCTGCGCACCGGTGGAGGGGCGCCGCGCCCATGACCGGGCGCCGCCGGGCACTTCACGCGTGCATCCGACGGGTTGGAGATATAGCGGGACGCCGACGTCCTGACCAGCCTCCAGCGCGCGCCGCGTCGGCTCATGGGTTATGGAGAATGCCGTGAAACCAACCCGCTTCATGAGCGGAATCTGGTCGAGAAGGACATCGCCGACCGCGCGGATCTCACCGGAAAACGCCATGCGCTGACGCAGGAGACGGGCACTCGAATAGCCGCGACCGTCTGAGAACACGGGAAAATCGACCGCGACCATCTCAACCCGGTCGAGATGCGGGACGAGCCTGGAGACATCCTCGCCGCTTGCCACGAGGACACCAAGCCGCAGGTCCGGGCCAAGACCGGAAAAGACCTCCAGAAACCGCTCGAGCGGAAGCACGATCGCCTCGCCCGCGTCGGGAACGGGAGCCTCGAGATCGAGAAAGGTCCAGTCATCGGGCACAAAGGCCCCGTCGCGGTATAGCGTCGCAGTCATGGTCAGATCCCCGCTCCCTGCTCATTCTCGAGCGGCAGCGCGAGATGGATGCCGCATTCCGTCTTGTCCTTGCCCCGCCAGCGTCCGGCACGTGGATCCTCTCCCTCGGCCACCGGGCTGGTGCACGGCATGCAGCCGATCGAGGGGTACCCCTTTGCCACCAGTGGGTGGGCGGGAAGGTCGTGTTCGACCACATGGGCCCGGAGATCCGACGGATCCCAATCCGCAAGCGGGTTCACCTTGATCCGCAGACCGTCGCTTTCGAAGACGGGAATGTCGGAACGCGAACTCGCCTGGAAGCGCTTTCGCCCGGAAATCCATGCGGAAAACCCTGCAAGTCCACGCGCCAGCGGACGCACCTTTCGGATGTCGCAGCAGGTGTCGGTGTCCGACATCCAAAGCGATCCACCCGGATCGCGTTCGGCAAGGTCGTCCCGATCCGGGCCGAGCGTGCGTACGTCCGTGAGGCCGAAACGCTCGACCAGCGTGTCGCGGTAGCGCAGCGTGTCGGGAAAAAGCTTGCGCGTGTCGATGAACAACACGGGAATCGTCGGGTCGACCTCGGCCGCCAGATGCAGGAGTACCGCCGACTCGGCGCCGAAGGAGGAGACCAGTGCCAGCCCGTCGCCATAGCGATCGCGTGCGACCGAGAGAATTTCCCGCGCCCGTGCGCCACGGTAGAGCCGGTCAAGCCTTACCGCTTCCGCGACAAGTCCATCGGCACCATCGGCGAATGTCTCAAGCCGTGCCATAAAGCGCCTCCTTGAAGGGAGCCTCGCCAACCCGGCGGTAGGCCGCGAGGAAGTCCTCGTCACGGCTTTCACGCAAGTCGATATAGGTATCGACCAGCTTCTCGATCGCATCCACGACTTCATCGTAGGCAAAGCCGCGTCCGATGATCTCACCGATGGAGGTGTTTTCGTCGGCCGAGCCGCCGAGTGTGATCTGGTAGAATTCCTCGCCCTTCTTCTCCACGCCCAGGATGCCGATGTGGCCCACGTGGTGATGACCGCAGGCATTGATGCAGCCGGAGATCTTGATCTTCAGATCGCCGATCTCCCGCTGGCGGTCCTGGCTCGCGAACCGCTCGGAAATACGCTCCGCAACCGGGATCGAGCGTGCGGTGGCAAGCGCGCAATAGTCCATGCCCGGACAGGCAATGATGTCGGTCACGAGCCCCGCGTTTGCCTCTGCGAGTCCCGCTTCCGCAAGCCTTGCGAAGATGGCCGGAATATCGTCCTTGCGGACATGCGGCAGCACCAGGTTCTGCTCATGGCTGACACGGATCTCGTCGTGCCCGTAGGTCTCGGCCAGATCCGCGACAACATCCATCTGGTCGGCGCTGGCGTCGCCCGGAGCCTTGCCGACCGGCTTCAGCGAAATCGTCACGCTGGCATGTCCCGCGGCGTGGTGGGCATGCACATTCCGCTCGGCGAACGCGGCAAACGCGGGATCGGAGGCGCAGGCCACGTCGAACTCTCCGGTGCCCGCATTCCCGTCCAGAGTTGGCGGGGCGAAATAGGCCACGATCCGGTCGATCTCCGATTGCGGCAGCGTCAGCACGCCGCCACGCGTCTCGGCGAACTCGCTCTCGATGTCCGCCTTCAGGGCCTCGAGCCCCGTCTCATGGACGAGGATCTTGATACGCGCCTTGTACTTGTTGTCGCGCCGCCCATAGCGATTGTAGACGCGAAGAATGGCCTCGCAATAAGCCAGAAGGTCCTCTTCGGGCAGGAAATCGCGCACCTTGCGTCCGATCATCGGCGTGCGCCCCAGTCCCCCGCCGACATAAACCGCGAAACCGACACCACCATCCTCGGCGCGAACCGCCTGCAGGCCGATGTCATGCACCTGGACCGCCGCCCGGTCGTGCGGCGCGCCGGTGACGGCGATCTTGAACTTGCGCGGCAGGAAGGTGAACTCGGGATGGAGCGACGACCACTGGCGCAGGATCTCGGCATAGGGACGCGGGTCGACGATCTCGTCGGCGGCGGCACCCGAGAAATGGTCCGCGGTCACATTGCGGATGCAGTTGCCCGAGGTCTGGATCGCGTGCATCTCCACCTCGGCAAGCTCTGCCAGGATATCGGGAATGTCCTTGAGCCGCGGCCAGTTGAACTGGATGTTCTGTCGCGTGGTGAAATGCCCGTACCCGCGGTCATACGTGCGCGCAACATGGGCAAGCCGTCGCATCTGCGCACCATTGAGCGTGCCATAGGGCACCGCAACGCGCAGCATGTAGGCATGAAGCTGGAGGTAGACCCCGTTCATCAGGCGCAGCGGCTTGAACTGCTCCTCGGTCAGGTCGCCAGCGAGGCGTCGCCTGACCTGATCACGAAACTGATCGACACGGGCGGACACGAACTGGGTGTCGAACTCGTCATATCGGTACATGTCTTCACTCTCCCTCGGGCAGGCCGGCGCGCCTGTGCCGTGCGCCGGACGTCGCCCTGCCGGATGAAACGGGCAGCGGCGGCCGCCTGTCAGGCAGCAGAACTTTCCCGCCGGGCCTGCTTGCCGAGGTCGTGGCGGTTCGTGGGGCCTTGCGCCCGAATTCTCTCGCGAAAGCGGACGGGCTCGACGGCGGCATCGCCGTTGCGACGAAGGTCGATCAGATAGGGGTCCACGATCTCACGTGTGGCGACGGCCTCGGCACCGATGCCAAGCGCCTCTTCCTCGCCATCCTTCGTCTCCAGGACACGGGCCAGATCGAGGGTCTCGACCCAGCCGCCGGTGCGCCCGAGCCAGACGACCTCGCCATCGATCAAGCGGTTTGCCGTCAGTGCCTTCATGCTTCCAAGCCTTCCTTTCACGTCATGCGTCACGCCGCAGCCACCGCACGCTCGGACGCGGCAAGCGGTCCTGCGGCGGCAAGATCCGCCGCGCCGACCACATCGCCGATAATGATGAGAACCGGACCGTTCACGTCCTCGCGCTCGGACAGCGCACCAAGGTCGGCAAGGGACCCGGCCAGAACGACCTCGTCCGCATGGGCCGCATTCTCGACCACCGCGACGGGTGTCCCCGCTGAAAGCCCGGCCTCGCTCAAACGCGCAGCGACACGACCAGCGACGGTGCGCCCCATGTAGACAGCGACCGTCGCTCCCTTCAGCGCCAGATCGCCCCATGCGGGAAGGGTCTCGCCATCCCGGTCGTGACCCGTGGCAAAAACGATACTCGAGGCGACACCGCGCAGCGACAGCGGCAGGCGCAGGCTGGCGGCGGCCGCCAGCGCGGCGGTAACGCCGGGCACCACGTCATGCGCGACACCTGCGGCACGCAGGGCGTCCAGCTCCTCTCCCGCGCGCCCGAAGATCATCGGGTCACCAGCCTTGAGACGCACCACGCGACGTCCCTTCCCGGCCTCGTCCACCAGAATTCGGTTGATCTCACCCTGGGAGACCGAATGCGCTCCCTTGCGTTTTCCAACGGCAATACGCTCCGCATCACGCCGCCCCATCGCGACCACGACATCGGGGACCAGCGCGTCATGCACGATCACGTCGGCTTCCTGAAGCAGACGCTGAGCACGGAGCGTGAGAAGGTCTTCCGCGCCGGGCCCTGCTCCCACCAACCAGACAAAACCGGCATCCTCCGCCGTACCATTGAGCAGCTTCTGCGCCTCGGTGCGCGCAGCTCCCGGCTGTCCCGCCTCGACATTGGCCGCCACGGCTCCGGAGAAGAACCGCGCCCAGAAACGCCGGCGAGAGGATCCGTCGGTCAGGACGCGCGCGACCGTGGTTCGGAAACTCTCCGCGAGGCGCGCCAGGTCTCCGGTCTCGCGTGGCAACATCGCTTCGATGCGCGCACGAATGTGGCGTGCCAGAACCGGCCCGACGCCCGTCGAGGTAATGGCAACGGCAACAGGGGCGCGGTTGACCAGCGCGCCAACGTAGAAGTCGCAGATCTCGGGCCGGTCGACGGCATTGGCGGGAATGCCGGCCGCACGCGCGGCCCGGACCACGCCTGTGTCCACGGCTTCGTCACCACTTGCGGCGAAAACAAGCGCTGCGCCCTGGAGATGCGCGGGCGCGAAAGGCTCCGCGACCAGTTCGGCCCCGGATTTCTCGATCGCGGACAAAAGCGCCGTTTCCGGAGACACGGCAACGACCACGAGACGGGCGCGGGTCTCATTCAAGAGCCGCAGTTTCGCCGCTGCCTCCTCGCCCTCGCCGACGACCACGACTCGTCGCCCCTCGACCTTGTGGAAGGTCGGAAACACCGCAAGCTTGCGGTCGTCGCGCGCGGCATCATCTGTATGCGCCATCCGGTCCATGCCAATCGTCTCCGGCATTGCGTCGAGCATTCCAAAGACATAAGGGCTTGAGGGGAAGTGTGCCGGGCATGGCTTTTCAAAGCCGGGGCATGGGGGAGAAAAAACATCCCGCGCCGGAAGGCGCGGCCGAGGCAGCGCGGTCCAAGTGCACCGGATAGACCATCCTGCGAAAAAGGCGGATGCCAGAGCACGCGCGGATACCCTCGGTTGATTCAACAGGTTGAACAACCCCGTCAGGCCCGCCACACTCGGACAGTTTCAAGCTGGGTGCATGCTGTGGTGAAAGCAATTTTCTTTGATGTTTTCGGAACCATCGTGGATTGGCGCAAGGGGCTGACGGAGGGACTGGGACGCGGACTCGCCCGTTTCGGCGCCGACATCGACATACCCGCGCTTACCGGGACTTGGGTCGACCAGATAAGGCAGGAGCAGGCAAGGGCCGGAACATCATCCGGCTCCTGGAAGGCAAGCTGCCGCACCGGTCTCGAGGCGGCACTTCGTGCTCACGCAGGCGAGCTGCCGCTGACGGAACGGGACTACGAGACGCTGGTACGGGCATGGGAGCGCCTTCCGGCCTGGCCGGATGCCGTGCCAGGCTTGCGGGCGCTACGCCGCGAGTATGTCATCGCCCCCTGCTGCGATGCTCCCGTCTCGACCATGACCTGGCTCGCCAAGACCGCGGGCCTGCCGTGGGACATAATCATCGGACCGGACATAACCGGTACTCGCCTTCCGGACCCCGAGCACTATCTGGCGTCGGCGCGCCTCCTTGCGCTTGACCCCGAACAGATCATGATCGTTTCGGCCCACAATGCCGATCTCGCGGTTGCCCGGGCCAGCGGCTTCAGGACCGGGTTCTTCTCCAGGCCACGAGAGCACGGCCCCCATCAGGAGGCCGATCTGGCACCGGCGGAAGCGTGGGATATCGTGGCGTTCGATCTGCTCGACCTCGCCCGCCATCTGGAGGCAGCGCTCTACTGAGCCGGCCGGCGACGCAAACGAAAAAGGGCGCCAGCGCATTCGCGCTCGCGCCCCTTCCTTGCGTATTCAGGCTGAAACCGGCAGGAGCTTCAGCCTCCCGTGTTGTTCCTACTTGAGGGCCTGAAGGACCGACACGTAGTTTGCGACCGCAGCGCCGCCCATGTTGAAGATGCCACCAAGTTCCGCATCCCTGACCTGGATGTCGCCGGCCCGCTGGCTGAGCTGCATGGCGGAAAGCACATGCATGGACACGCCCGTGGCGCCAATGGGATGACCCTTGGACTTGAGCCCCCCGGACGGATTGACCGGCAGCTTGCCATCCATCTGTGTCCAGCCCTCGAGGATGGCGCGATGCCCCTCGCCCGGCGCCGTAAGGCCCATGGCCTCATATTCCAGCAGTTCGGCGATGGTGAAGCAGTCATGGGTTTCGACGAAGGACAGGTCGTCGAGCGTCACCCCCGCATCGGCAAGCGCCTTGCGCCATGCGGCGGAGCATCCCTCGAAGGCCAGAATATCGCGCCTGGACATTGGCAGGTAATCCTGCACGTGAGACGTGCCACGGAATGCGATCGCCTTGTCTCGACCGAGCGCCGTGGGAATGTCCGTCAGAACAAGTGCTGCCGCGCCGTCGGAGACAAGCGAGCAGTCCGTACGCTTCAGGGGCCCCGCGACGAAGGGGTTCTTTTCGCTCTCGTTTCGGCAGAAGTCGAAGCCGAGGTCCTTGCGCATCTGCGCGTAGGGATTGTTGACGCCGTTCTTGTGGTTCTTGGCGGCAATGGCGGCCAGCGCATCTGAACGGTCACCGTATTTCTGGAAATAGGACTGGGCGATCTTGCCGAAAACGCCGGCGAAACCGGCTGGCGTATCGCCTTCCTCCGCCAGATAAGATGCCTTGAGGAGGTTCTTGCCGATCTCCGGACCGGGAGACGTGGTCATCTGCTCCACGCCCACGACCAGAACCACGCGCGCATCACCGCTTGAGACCGCACGCACGCCTTGCTGTACAGCGGCCGAGCCAGTCGCGCAGGCGTTCTCCACGCGCGTTGCGGGCTTGAACCGCAGACCCGGATCCGCCTGCAGCACCAGCGACGCCGTAAAGTCCTGGGCCGAAAAGCCCGCGTTGAAGTGGCCAAGAACGATCTCGTCAATATCGCCCGGCTCGAAGCCGGCATCGGCGATGGCATCGCGCGCCACCGACACGATGAGGCTCTCGACCGTCTCGTCGGCATGCTTGCCGAAAGGCGTGTGCGCCCATCCCACAATTGCAGCTGTCATGACCGTTTCTCCCTTCCCGTCACCGACCGCTTCGCCGGCCTTGTTCCTGGCGCCCCTTCATCCGTTCGGGACAGCCGGGATCACACATTTCGACCTCCACGATTCCATTTCATCGCATGACGGGCAAGAAGTTTATTGACCAATACGTCAATCAGTCGTGTTTTTATATTACATTACAATGTATTATATTGATATTTTTACGCAAGAGCCGTTCGCTCGAGGTGCCCCGCAGCGGTCCCACGCTGCCCTTTGCAACTTCACATCACGGACGATAACCGCATTTTCCCGAAGCTGTTCCACCCAGCGAAATATTAACTTGGCAAAGCGCGTCCCTCACGCTTTGTATCAAGAATGCATCGCGAAGCGCGTCGCTCACCTTCGGTGACCGCTTTTCACTGTCGCGATGGAAAGAAGCTCCGGTTTGCATGCGACCACATGCAGGCAAAGGGGAACACTGGGAGGAATGGACCCGTGACCCGCCGGCTGGCGCTTTTGGCTACTGTGCTTGCTGCCGGCGTCTCTCTGCCAGGGTTCCCGGGCCTGCCCATCTCATCACCCGCCCTGGCCGCGACACTGACCATCTCCTGTGGCGCCGTTGCGATGGAATATCGGGTATGCCGCGAGGGTGTGCAGGCCTGGGAGCGCGAGACCGGCCACAATGTCACGGTGATTCCGGCGCCGAATTCCAGCACCGAGCGCCTGGCCCTGTATCAGCAGATCCTCTCCGGCGGCACGAGTGACATCGATGTTTTTCAGATCGATGTCTACTGGCCGGGGCTCCTTGCCGGCGGGCTGATGGATCTCTCACCCTACGCGCAAGATGCCGTGGCAGAACATTTCCCTGCAAGCATAGCCAACAATACCGTCGAGGGGCGCCTGGTCGCCATGCCCTGGTTCGGCGACGCCGGGCTCCTGTACTATCGCAAGGACCTGCTGGAAAAATACGGCAAATCTGTCCCGACCACCTGGCAGGAACTGACCTCCACGGCTGAGGCTGTCCAGCGCTCGGAACGGCTGGATGGTCAGCCCCATCTTTGGGGTTTTGTCTTTCAGGCACGGGCCTACGAGGGGCTTACGTGTGTCGCCCTGGAATGGGTGGCAAGCTTCGGTGGCGGAATGTTCATTGCCTCCGACGGAGAGATCTCCATCGACAACCCCGCGGCCGAGCAGGCTCTTGCCCTTGCCGCATCCTGGATAGGGCACATCGCCCCGGTTGGCGTTCTCAACTACACGGAAGAGGAAAGCCGTCGGGTCTTCCAGTCCGGGAACGCCGTCTTCATGCGCAACTGGCCGTATGCCTGGGCACTCGTCAACGGCGAGGACAGCACCGTACGGGACAAGGTGGGTGTCGCCCATCTGCCACGTGGCGCGGATGGCGCACCCGCCGGCGGAACGCTCGGCGGCTGGCAGTTGGCCGTCGCCAGAAACACGATCTACCCGCGCGAGGCTGCCGACCTCGTCCTCTACCTCACAGGCCGGGCCGAGCAGAAACGCCGCGCCATACGCGCAAGCTTCAATCCGACGATTCCGGCGCTTTACCGGGATCCCGACGTGCTGGCTGCAGTGCCGTTTCTCGAAAAGCTGCGCGATACGTTCGACATGACCTTTGCCCGACCGTCAGGCGTGACAGGGACACGTTACCCCCAGGTCTCCCAAGCAATCTTCACAAGGATACACGCCGCGCTAAGCGGTCACTCGACTTCACGCGAGACCATTGCCACGCTTGCACGTGACCTCAAGGCACTTCGCCGCGACGGCTGGTAGGGAATTTCACGAGCAGGCTTGCAAGGCCCGGTGCCGGGCACTCGGCGTCGTGGCGGCGGAGTAAAAAACGACTGGCTGGACCAGCCGCTCTTGTGTGAAAGCGCCCTCTCACACCCTCGGCCCGCCAAGCCTCAATGGCTTCGAGCGGAGCCTTTCCGTACCGCGCTGCGAACACGCCCCGTCGCAACCGGGACACACGCCCCTGCCCAAACAGAAACAGCATGCACAAAAGAAAAGACCCGGTGGTTTCCCACCGGGTCTCTCCCATCAAATCCTATGAAGGATCAGATTAGAACGTGCGCTGCACGCGGAAGATACCAGCCAGAGTGTCCTGGTCCGCGAGGCCGGAAGCGGCCTTGAAGTTGCGGTTGCGGTACTCGAGCTCGATGCCGGTCGACAGACCAGCAACCGGACGCCACACCAGGTTACCCTGGACGTTGATGTCGGCGAAGTCAGCCTGCGTCGCAGCCTGGTCGATCTTGTTGTAGGACGCGGTCAGCGACGAGGAGATCGCCGGGGTCCAGAAGTGGGTGAAGCCAGCGCCGATGCCCCAAGCGTTGGACAGCTTCAGCTGGCCAGCCGCGTTGTAGGAACCATCAGACGCACCACCGACGCCGTCCCAAGCGGACGAAACGTAGCCGACAGCACCCGAAGCGTAGGTCGCCTGGATCGAGAAGCTGTCACCAGCAGCGATCATCGGCAGGTTGAACGTGGCGCCAGCGCCGATCGCCCAGCCGAGCTTGCCCTTACCCGGGATGCCAACGCCGAGAGCAGCGCCGCCAGCGAGGTCGGTCGGAGCCAGCGAACGGCCGTAGACGTGGTGCAGGGCACCCATGATCTGAGCCGAACCCCAACCCTGGTCAACACGCAGGTTGGCGACGAAGTCCGGCACCTTCATGCCGCCGTAGCCGTCGATGTTGGTCTGCAGAGCGACACCAGCGGTGCCCGGGGTCGCGAGCTGCAGGCCGGTCACGCCGATCTGGCCGCGCTTGTTCGGAGCTTCGACCGACACCGAGGCCGAAAGACCGTTGCCGAACTGAGCCGTGTAAGCGAACAGGTTGGTCTCGCCGTAGTCAGCGAAGCCCTGATCGAGAACCGCACCCCAGTTGTCACCCGTGTAGAACTGGAAGTACGAAGCGGTACGACCAGCGACGAAACCGCCGAGCTGGATGAACGCCTCGTCGAGGGTCAGAACCTCGCCGTTCAGGTTGTCAGCCGTGATGTAGGCAGCCACGTAGGTGCGCAGCAGGCCATACTCGGTGTTGGTGCGGCTGTCGAAGTTGAAGTAGCCACGAGCACGGAAGCGGGTCGACTCGTCGGTGCGAGCGTCCCAGTTGCTGCCGCCGTCCGAGAGGACGTCGTTCATGCGGGCCTCGACGCGAACGCCGCCGCCGATCTTCAGGCAGGTCTCGGTGCCCGGGATGTAGAAGTAGCCGGTGCCGAAGGCGTCGCAAACGCGAACGTAGTCGACCGGCTCCGGAGCCACCGGGAGATCGGCGGCCTGAGCGCCCGTGGCCGCCAGGGCGGCAGCGGAAGCGCCGAGCAGGATGCTCTTGATGTTCATTTCCTGACCTCGTCGTT